>Ga0209164_1001193_pt1 | contig 36566 bp, 40 predicted proteins | sample MTBNYHSulfiMetaG_FD_187458 | JGI IMG/M metagenome (GOLD analysis project Ga0209164, IMG submission 187458) | Enrichment culture microbial communities from rom New York Harbor, USA that are MTBE-degrading - MTBE-NYH (New York Harbor Sulfidogenic)... | ecosystem: Environmental > Aquatic > Marine >... | reverse complement strand
ACCGGCACGCGGCGAGCCCGGATCATCTCCAGCGCGGTGGCTGAGTCCTGCGGAGGGCCGGCGTAGGCGCTGGTGATGGTTATCTCACTGCGCCAGAACAGCTCGTTCACCGGCACGGGGATGGTGACGCCCTCCCTGGTGGCGCCGAAGATGAGCGCCGTGCCGCCGCGCTCCACCGATTGCAGCGCCTGAGTGAGCCACGCCCCACGGCACAGCACCACCAGGTCGGCCAGCCGGCCGTCATTCACCTCGCGCAGCCGGGCGGGCACGTCCTCGTCTGAGCCTATGACGGCATCCGCCCCAAAACGCCGTGCCTGCTCCAGGCGGTATTCAATGGTATCCATAGCGATCACCCGGCCAGCCCCCAGGGCGCGGGCCAGCGCGATGTGAAGCATGCCGCCCATGCCGCTGCCGACGACGAACACGCTCTGGCCCGGCCGCAGGCGTGCCAGCCGCTGCGCGCGCACCACACAGGCCAGCGGTTCGGTGAACGCTCCTTCTTCGTAAGACACCTCGTCCGGCAGCACGAAGACCCCACGGTCGACGTTGATGGCTGGCACGCGGACATACTCGGCAAACCCGCCGGGGTCGAAATTGGTTGTCCGCAGCGTATCGCACACGCTGTGATGCCCGCTAAGGCAGTAATGACACGTGTTGCACGGCACATGGTGGGCCACAGTAACGCGGTCGCCCTCCCGGTACTTCTCGACCCCCTCCCCTACTCCAACCACCTCACCGGCGATCTCGTGGCCCAGCACCAGCGGCGCGCGGTGGATACGATACCACTCCATCACGTCGCTGCCGCAGACGCCGCTGGCCACTATCTTCACCAGAATCTCGCCGGGCCCGATCTGCGGCACCGGCATCTCCTCCACCCGCACGTCCCGGTTGTTGTACCACATGGCAACACGCATACTGCTCTCCTTCTATCACCGGTCACCTAGGCAGGCGTTGGAACGGACCAAACGGCTGATGGGTTTCAATCCTTGTGCTTGGCCCACATGTCCCGCACCTTCTCGACGTGCTTGTCGGTGGCTGAAGCGAGGTCGTGCAAAATGTGTTTCAGTTCCGCCGAGTCCGTCTCGAAGACCTCGAAGAACCTCCGCTCGATGAGCGCCTGCTCCGTGCTCAAGGCCACCGACAGGGCCCGGGCCAGAGGCATCGGCTCCTGCCGGCGCACTTCCCCCTCAAGGTATTCATGGAACAGCCGTATCGGCTCGCGTCTGAACCTGTCCTCGTTGACGTAGAGAGAGCCTTCCTCGACTCTGGAGCCCAGTTCACGTAGCCAGCGAGCGTGGTCACGCTCCTCGGCCGCCAGTCCTGACCAGAAGCCGGCGTGCTCGGGAAACCGCCCGGCGTACGCCTCATAGAGACGGGCAACGCTCTCTTCGTTTTCAGCCATCAGGGCTATGATGGCCTGCGGATTCTGTCTCTCTGCCATGACTGTTCTTTACGCCTGCTGGTGCGAGGCTACCATCGAAGGCAGGACGTGTCAACTGCTCGCCGGTGGAAGCACCTGTTCCAGCCAGGCAAGGACGTAGTTGGCCACATCTTCCCAGCCCGGCTCCCTGAGAACATAGTGAGCGTGGTTCTCAAACTCCTTGTACGTCGCCATGCCGCCATACTTCTGCGCCACTTTCCTCACCACTGATGCCGGTGTTGCTCGGTCGTGAGACGCCCCGATGACCAGCACCGGGCATGTCACCTTGCGCGCGTCAACTGCCGATGCCCTTCCACGGTCGAGAAACCAGCATCCAATCTCCCATATTGCCCGCCCCGATTCAAAGACCCAGCGGCTGTATTCCTCTTCGCGCAGGTCCCGTGGTAGAAGATTCATTAGAGCATAGACCGCTGTTGCGAAGGAGATGCGACAGGGCTTTCTCCACGAACCCCATCTCATCATCACACCCGAGAAGATCTTCAAAGCCGACGGCTTGAGGGCGTTTATGCCGGAGGGCGAACCAGGAGTCAGCAGCACCACCGCTGTGGCCAGACCACGGCTGGCGAGGATTTGCGCCAGCAAGCCACCCATGGAATGACCTATCACGACCGGGGAGGCATCCAGCGCCCTTATCTCTTCCTCCAAATCAGCAGCGTAGTCAAGCAGGCCGACCTTGCCTAACCCCGGGTCTGGCATGGCGTGTGGATCCATGTCGTGAAACCGCAACGTCGGGACTACGCAGTGGTAGCCCTTTGTCTCGAAGAGCGACCGGTAGTTGTCCCAGTACCACGGCCCTCCCCACATCCCATGAATCATTACAGCCGTGTGGCGCATCACTCACCTCCTACCCATCGACGAATCGTGGCCAGAATCCACTCTGTGTCTTCTCTATCTACTGTGACCGGGAACACTGAACCTCGCCACATTCGGAGGCTCAAGCAACTCCCAGGTACCATTCACCCCGGATGCCAGCGCGGCCACCTCGATGTGCAGCATGGCAATGCCGCAGTCGAGGCGTTTCGATATGCCAAAGCTCAAGCGGTCATTGTCCACTGAAATGGTGATGCGTTGCGGCTCGAGTCGGAAGCGCCACGGCTGCCGGTTCACCGCCGAGGGCGCCAGCCGCGCTGCCTTCAGCGCCGCCTTCATCCAGCCGGGCCACTCAGCCTCGTCGAGGCCATCAGCAAGCGCCGACAGGGCGCGCCGCCGGTGTGTCAGGCCGAAGCCGGTCATCACTCTCTCGCTGCTGGTGGCGCTCAGCACGGCGTGGCCAAGCGGCGTCACCGCCACAACTCGCTCACTCGGCGCAATACCAAGGACGGACGCCGCCACCCGGGGACGGAAGAAGCCGCCCACCCAGCAGGTGTCGAGCCCCACGGCGGTCGCCTCCAGGATGACGCCTTCACCCATGTAGCCGACCTTCTCGTTGACATGCGGGTCATCCATGTCGCCGACGAAGGCCACGAGGACGGGCGCTCCCAGCACCTTGCCGTAGCTGCCGACGACGCCCCTCAGTATTCGCTCCGGCGACTGCGTCACTACCTCGGCCCGCGCCTGGGGAAACGGCCTGAACTCACGGCAGACCTCCCCCATGCGAGCCAGCTGGTCGGGGCTGAGCGGCGAGCCGTCGAACCGGCGGCGCGACCTACGCTGGGGTATCGCCGCGTTCCATCGCGTGAAAGGGATCTCCATCGCTTTCATCCACAGTGCCGCCCGGGCATCGGCCTGGTGAGACGGAGCCAACCGTCACGGCGGGAATATTGTGCGCCCGTAGCACTTAGCACGGGTGATTATAATGTGCCGACCCGGCCGGGGGCAAACAGCTCGGCCGAAAGCTGGAGACCGGCAGCGTGGGGGTTGGCACGCCCAACGACGCCGCGCACTCCTAGCGCTTCTTGCTGAGAGCGTGCACCCTGGTCCCCACCAGGAGGAAGGCCGCCCACAAGGCGATGAGTACCACAACATCCACCGCGGGCGGGAGGTACGCGGTACCGGCGATGCTGTGATTCAGCAGGTCGTTGCAGTAGGTCAGCGGCGATATGAAGGCTATGGGCCGTCCCCAGCTTGGCAACTCCGCCAGGGGGATGAATATGCCGCTGACGAAGATGAGGGGCAGCCGTATCATGTTGCCCAGCATCATGATATTACCCACGCTGGGCGTGGAGACCGAGGCCAGCAGGACCCCCAGGGAAGCGAAGGCGCAGGCGGAGACAACCAGCGCGATCACCAGCAGCCACGCCTGGCTGACCGGCATGCCGAAAGCCAGGACACCGACCAGAAGCGGGACTATCGACACCACCACCCCGAACAGGATGCCCGCCAGGGCCTTGCCCCAGAGGACGGCGACGAGCGACACCGGAGCGGTCAGCAGGCGGTCATAGGTCCGCTGCGCCCGCTCCCACGGGATGGCCGCGGAGGTCACGGTGGACGAGGAGAAGAAGATCGTCATAGCCATGACCCCCGGGATAAGGGCACTGGCGTCCAGGTTCCTCCGTATCATGAAGGCCAGAAACAGGAACACGGGCATGAGCACGCCGAATATGAGCACCGGCGGCTTGAGGTAATAGATGCGCATGTCCTTCCGGGCGATGACCCACGCCCTGGCCATGTCTTTGCGCCATCGCGCCGGGAATTCACGCCACCGCATTTCGCCCGCCCTTCTCGCCAACGCGGACATCAATGCCGGTGACCTTGATGAAGACATCCTCGAGGCTGGGCCCCACAGTATTCAGTGAGACCAGCCCGGTGTTGTGAGCTCTTGCCAGGTCCACGACCTGCGGGACGACGGCTCCGGGGCTGTCGGTGAACAGCCTGAACTTGTCACCGTCCTTGCGCACCTCGAGCACACCCTGAAGGCCAGCCAGCTCACGCTCCAGCTCATCGCTGGCTCCGGCAAAGGACACCAGCACCGACTGCACGCTCTCTATGGCTTGCCTTAGGTTCTCCGGCGCGTCAACGCAGGCGATCCGGCCGTGGTTGATGATGGCAACGCGGTCACACATCTGGTTCGCCTCCTCCATCTGGTGGGTGGTGAGGAAGACGGTGGCGCCATCACGGTTGAGCCGGCGGATGATGGCCCTGACCAGGATGCCGCTCTGCACATCGAGGCCGGAGGTGGGCTCATCGAGAAATATCACCGCGGGGTCGTGGACCAGGGCCATGGCAATAAGGAGCCGCTTCCTCATCCCCATGGAGAACTCGCTGGCCCTGGTGTCGCGCTTCTCCCAAAGGCCCAGTTCCTCCAACAGCTCCCGGGCCCTCGCCTCGCGCCGTCTTCGCGGCACGCCCTGCAGCTCGCCGGTGAATATGAGGTTGGCCCATGCGGAAAGCTCCACATAGACGTTGGACATCTCGGGCACAACTCCGATGTCCTGTCGGGCGCGGTAAGCGTCCTTGATGATGTCGTGTCCGTTCACCAGCGCCGTGCCCTCGCTGGGGGTGAGCAGGGTGATGAGCATGCTCACTGTGGTGGTCTTGCCCGCTCCATTCGGCCCGAGGAAGCCGAATATCTCCCCTTTCTTGACGCCGAAACTGACGTGGTCAACCGCGTGAACCTGACCGTAGTATTTGGTCAGGTTCACCGCTTCAATGGCGAAGCCGTTCTCCATGCGCTCTTCCTTTCCAGGCAAACTCAAATCCACCCCCCTGCTGGTCTCCTCAGAAGCCCACGGCCCTAGGTCGGCACCTGCCCGGTGAGGAACCACTTGGCCAGGTCGGACATCCACCCCGCTATCCGCGCGTCGGGCTTCGAATCGTAGTACGGCAGGTACGGCTTGATGTCGAGAACGGGCGTGCCGTCATAGGTGTCCAGACCCTTCACCCGGAGCACGTTGTCCTTGCGTTCCACGAGTTCGACCGTCGTGGCGCAGATGGAGTTGGGCCGCACCGGACAGCGGGTGGCGAACACCCCCAGCAGCGGGAACTCCGGCCGGCCCGCGGGGTGGAACTTGAGGTTGAAGTCCTCGCCAGACGGGAGCTTCGCCGACTCGTCGCCCGACCAGAAATACACTATCACGTGGGAGAATTCCTCGATCCCATCGAGGCCGTCCGCCAGTTCCTCGTCGAAAATGATGTCTGACACCGCCTCGCCGAACGATGCCGGGTTGCGCCATCCCTTCCCGCTGTCGGCCATGCGGCTGCCCGGCGGCGGATTGGCATCGGGCTTCATGTCATTCCTCACCCTGCCTATCGGCTTGATCACTATTCCGTTGGTCTTCGCACTCTGCTTCGCGCGTGCCATGATGCCTCCTCACTATACAGCGCTACGGCCGCAGCCGAACTCATGGCGATGTCATGTCTTCATCCCTCTGTGGACTGGCGTCGTGGCAGGGCTGTCCCTCGTCGCCCTCCCCAACGTTCAGTACGTCAAGGACAAGGTGTCGCAAACGTTCCTCCACCTCGGGGTTGATGAAATAGTGCACGCGGTAGCCCCAGCGCTGCCCCTTCACCAGCCCCACGCTGCGCAGCACGCGCAGGTGCTGCGACACCGCCGACTGGCTCACGCCGAGACGCTCGGCGAGCGCGTTGACACACAGGGCGTGCTGGTCCCGCTGCCGTGACAGCAGCTTCACCAGCTTGAGCCTGGTGGGGTCGGCGAGGGCGGCAAAGAGGGCCGCCTGCTCCTCTGTAGTGTCGATGGTGACGTCTTCCATGCGTGATATAAGTATCCGCTAATATGCTAATATACTTATATCACAGAAGAAAGGGCCTGTCAAGAGGGTATACGGTATGCCGGCGAAGCACCTACTCGCTGGCCTGTGGCGGCCGCCGGCCGCGCTGCTTCAGCTTTCATTGCGCGCCGTAGCGGCGCAGCAGCCTGGCGAGACCGAGAAAGAGGTTGGCCCGTGGCACCCGCTGCATGTAGGCCGCGTAGTCGTCGCCAAACCTGCCGACGTTCGACCGTTCCTCCAGCAGCATGTTCCAGTACATGACGGCAATGCTGGGAACAGCCACCACCGCCACCACCCAGCTCTGCCCCACAAGAATGGCTCCCACGCATGCCACTATGACGCCCACATACAGCGGGTGACGGACGACACCGTACACGCCGGTGTCGACCAGGCCTCCCACGTAGCCCCAGTTCTTCCGCCTGCGGGGGAAAATGAGCATGTACACATGGAAGGCAAACATAACGCCGGCGGCAGCGAAGAGCGCCAAACCGACGTATTGCACCGCCGGCACCGCACGTGGATTGGTGAACAAGACAGTGAACACTATGGTCGCCACGACCAGAGCGCTACCGAGAGAGGATGCCGTCACGTCCTGCCAGCTCGAGAGATTAGTCCATTTGCGACGCATTGGATGCACCTCCTCCGGCGTTGTGTTGCCGCGCTCCTCGCCTCGCCAGGCGCACGAGACCCACCACGACATTGGCGCGCGGCACAGCCTGCATGTAGCGTACGTAGTCATCGCCGAACTTCTCGGCGAGGCGTTTGTCTTCATTCCACATAGCGAGATAGACCGACGCTATGACCACAACACCAATGACCGCCACGGCCCAGTGTTGCGAAATGAGCATCAGTGCCACAGCCAGCAGCATCATGGAGAGATACTGGGGATGGCGCACCACCCGGTAGAGTCCACGTTCCACCAGGACGGTAGTATGGATGTAGCTCTCCCCTTTCCGCACTCCAGCCCCGCGACGGAGAATGAGGATAGGCAGCCACCCCAGCACCACAGACGGCACCCAGACGGCCCAGCCAATGTAGGTCATCACATCGAGCCCGGCCCAATCATACCACAGGAACAGGCCCAGCACGAACTGGGCCACAACGCCCAGCGTGATCACCACCCAGGTCAACCCGCCTATCCATCTGTCCATGTTCGTACTCCTTCGGAACGTACGGCCGCGCGATCGTGCGGCTGAACCCTAGGCAGGCTTCATACACACAAACATCGGATAGGTCCGCGCACCGCCGACATTGTAGGTGAACTCCATTTGCTTCACTTCAAATCCCGCCTCTTCCAGCAGGCTGCGCCACATCTCCAGGGTAAAGATACCACAAACGTGGCGGTCGGTCTCCACTTCCAGCCTCCCGCCGCGCCGAATCAGGTACACAAAGGTCACCTCGTAGGTGGTGTCCGTGGGGTCAGGGTCATAGGCGTTTTCGATGAAGGTGATCTCGATGTCGCCACCGCTGTGGGTGGAGCATTGCGTCCAGTTCTGCTCGAAACGTTCGGGTGTCGCTTCCACCATAGTGAAGAAGACTCCGCCAGGTTTCAGATGTACGAAGGCAGTCATGAATGCCGCCCGCAAGTCCTCCACCGTCAGCATGTAGTTGACCGAATCAAAGATTGTCACCGCGTCAAAGGTCTTGTTGAGGCGCATTGTGCGCATGTCGCCAGCGAGATAGGCAACCTGTGGATTGAGTTGCTTCGCCAGCTTCAACATGGCCTCGCTGGTGTCGACGCCGGTGACATCGAAGTGTTTCTTCAGCGTGCAGTCGTTGTGGCCGCCGCCGCAGCCCAAGTTGAGAAGCGTTCTCGCCTCAAGCCGTGAGCGCTCCTGAATGATTCTGCAGAAGTGCTCGGTATCTTCTACATAGTCTTGCGGCGGGCTGATGATAGGCCAGGCCCAGGCCAGGTCGTGGTACAGGCGCCGTTGGTCATTCACTGATGGTGTCTCCGAACTCACCACTGTGAACGGCTCGGCAGACGATAATCTGCTTCGGTGACGTCGATGCAAAAGCGCTCTCGTCGAAATCGCCGAGCTTGGCCTCAATGGTGAACCCGTTGTAGTGCAGGAGCGCGTCAAGCTCCTGGGGATAGAACATCCGCAGGTTCAGCTCCTCGACGTACTCCTGCTCTTCTCCAACCCTGTAGTGCCACCGTATCCTGTTTATCTGAGTATCAGCCTCATACGTGTTGCTCTCCGTCACAACAACGGTTCCTCGGCCGTCAGGGTCAGGGTACTCAGCCACCGGATAGCGCCCCGAGGTGTCCCTGGTGAGAACGTCGAGACGAGGGTTGAAGAAGTCGACGATGAACCTGCCGTCTTCCGTCAGATGACGTCGCACACAGAGGAAACAGGCCGCGACGCTCTCCAGGTCGTGGAGATGGCCCAGCGAATTGTACGCCACGAAGATGAGTCTGAACCTCCTGTTCAACTTGAAGTGCCTGCAGTCAGCCCTGACCCACTCAATGGTGACCCCTTTCTCGGCGGCCTTCCGCCTCGCGTGAGCCAGCATGGACTCCGATATGTCGAGTCCGGTCACCCGCACGCCCCGTTCCGCGATGGGGATGGCGATCCGGCCCGTTCCACACGCCAGTTCGAGAACGGGACCGCCGCACTTCTCAGCCTGGCGCACGTAGAAGGAGACACCATCCACATAGTCCGCGCTCGCCGCCATGCGATGGGCCGCCAGGGCCGCGGTGATGAGGTCGTAGTGTCGGCCGTCGCGATAGATGCCATCACCGCCGCCAGGCTTCATGTCAGGTGCTCCACGCCGTATCGAACGAGGCCGGCGCCTTCGCTGTATCGCGCGAGCTTGTGCCCGCCTATCATATTCTGATCTCCCTGGGCCACGGCTCCGCCATGGCAACCGACCATATTCTGTCGATATAGGTAAGGGCGAAGTAGTTCTGTATCAGGTGCAGCCAGAAGGCCCCGGGCTCGGTGAGGACCAGCTGCTCGGCGTCCTCTCTGCACAGCCGGAGCGCCCGAGCCAACCCCAGGAGCGGCCGAAGTCTCCTGTCATTGTCGCCGAACACCTGGAGTAGCTGCGTCTTGTCGACGCAGGTGTCATAGAGGCGCCAGTAGAGCCAGTAGTACCGTGCCATCCGCTCGCTAAGTTGCAGCTTGAGCGCCACCGGCAGCCTATCATTGACACAGGTTGTGACGTACTCGTCAACGGAGAAGGTATTGAAGTAGAAGGCCCCGGGAACGCACGAGCCAGCGCCGGCACCGAGTCCGATGTAGCTGTCTCTGGTCACCGACGAGTACCTCGGGGCATCACCCCTCTTGAATCCCCACACGGAGACGCGCTGGAAACCGCTGGCGAGGCACGACCGGTGTATCTCCCGATACATCCGCCTTCGGGTGAACAGGTTCGGCATCTTGACTTCTCTCAGCTTGAGGTACTTCCCCGCTGTAGTGTAGGGGAAGGTGAAGAGCGGGTAGAGGGTTACCTGGTCTGCGCCGGAGGCGATGGCTCTCTCCAAATCTGAGAGCGCTTCCTTCACCGTCTGACCGGGCAGGGCAAACATCAGGTCAAGGTTGACCGACTGGAAACCGCGGGCGAGAAGCGACTCTATGGTCGCATCCAGTATGCTCGCCGCGTAGTTTCTGCCGATCAACTGAAGGTACCTGTCATCGAAGCTCTGCACTCCAACGCTCACCAGGCCAACCCCGATGTCACTGAGCTTGGCCACCACGTCTTCGCCCATATCCGACGGATTGGTCTCCACGCAGACGACCCCGGTAACATCGAAACGGTCTCTGATTCTGTCAAGAATCACCCCCAGCTCATCGATGAGGTTGGTGGGGGTCCCGCCCCCTATGTAGACGGATGGGACCTGTATCCTCCCCAGGCGAGCATGGTAGCGTTCGATCTCCACCAGCAGAGCCTCAACGTACGGCTCGACCAGCCTCTCGTCGTACGGTACTTTGTTATAGGGACAGTAGGGGCAGGTGTTCTTGCAGAAAGGGATATGGACGTAGAGACCTGTCTTCTCGATTAGCGGCAACTCAACGCTGTCGACCGCTTCGAAGACGAGTCGCGAGTCGCTACCGAGCAGATAGCGCCTCGCCAGCTTCGTTGCCGTCTCAGCCATCATGTTCGACTCTCCCCGCGAGGGGCGACGACCACAGAATAGAACACCGCCTGCCTCCCGCCCCCAGTCAACATCGCGTCAGACGCCGGGGCAAGCACCGGCGTCTCCTCGTAGCGGGGCTCGCCAAACATGTCTGGGGCCCACTTCACCCAGAAAGCATCCTGCTCATGCCATCCTTCCATCGTTCACTCCCGACTCAAGCGCCTGAAACAGAGGCGTGTCAGCCAGCACCCGCCGCGACGGGCTTGCGGCAAAGGAAGAAGAGCCTTCGCGCCTCCTCTGTCGACCCGGTCAGCTCCCCTTTCTCATCGAGCGCGTAGGTGCGGATATCGACCAAGCCGGCACCGCGCAGAGCCGAGATGACGTCGGCCTCGGAATAGCATGTCTGCCGCAGCGTTACATCCGAGCGCTGCCACGTGCCCTCCAGGCGGAACACGGTGGCATCGAATTGTGCCACACGCATCTCGGGGCGGTAGCTGTTTCTCACCACGCAGACACAATCATCCTCGACGATGTCAAAGCCCCCGTGCCATTTCGCCTTGAACCCCTCCTCCGTGTTCAGGTCGAAGAGGAACAGGCCGCCTTCACGCAGGGCGGCAACGACGTTGGCAAACACAGACGCCAGCTCCTCCAGAGTCATGACGTGGTTGAGGCTGTCGAACGTCGACACAACAGCATCGCAAGCGCCCGGTGACTTGAACGAACGGGCGTCATCGACCATGAAGCCGGCGTCAGGGGCATTCTCGCGGGCAAAGCGTATCATCTCCTCCGACCCATCAAGGCCGGTCACCTGATATCCGCGGTCCGTCAGCGCCCGCGCTAGCTGCCCCGTGCCGCAACAGAGATCGAGGACGTGAGCGCCCGCGGGCAGGCCCTTCAAGACAAGCCTGTCCAGAATGGGAAGCACCTGCTGGTCAAAGTACGACCAGTGCCGGTTGTAGGCCCAGGCAAAGCAGTCATAGTCCGAGAAGCGTGTCATTGCCATTATCCTTATCGCCCGCCGGCTCCACACTCAGGGATGGGACCTCGCGGTGCGAGTGCCTGCTGGGCGGAGTGTCAGCGGTACTGCCAGCGAGGTTGCCACGTTGGTCGAACTGCGGAATACCCGACACCGCGACTCACAGGGTGTGCAGGCACCTCTCGAAGTCCCTGACCCTGGGGGCCTTCTTCCCTTTGCCTGGCTCTATACTGTGCCCCTCTGCTGTGAGGCGCGCCGCCTGAGCCTCCACGCCCCCGGGGAGTCTCTCGTTCAGGCCGCCGCCTGCCTTCACCACACGCCAGTACGGCGTTATCTCCTCACCCCCCCTGGTGCGGTCTTCCTCGGCCGCCTCCGCCGACAGGCGAAGGAATATGCCGGTGCACAGGGGACAGGTTAGGTCGGCATTGTGCTCTCTGGCCAGTCGCTCCCTGATCTGCTCAACTGTGACGAGCCTGCCCGACGGGACGTGGCGGACCAGGGCATCAACGTCGAGGGGTCGAGGTATGAGCAGCTTGCCCCGGCCCCTGCGGTCATCGACCACCTCAGCCTGTTGCCGCGCCTCCATCTTCTCCCGCGCCGTCTTGCGCGCTTTCGCCATGGTCGTCCCTCCCCCGCCAGCACATCGCCAGACAGCCAGCCGCCTCGCTGGCGTATTCTATCCCTTGCGACGGTCATGAGCAAGGACTGTCCACATCAACCGCAGCCTCGCAGCGTACCGAAAAGGCGGGCCCGCGGAGCGCCGCCAACAGCCACACTGACGACGTATCGCCGCAGCCGCTAACCGGCTATCCTCGGCTGCCTGGAGCAGCGCTCCGGCCGACCAGTATCCACGAGATGTGATGATGCACCTCGCCGCTGGCACGGGGCTCGTGGTACTCGTGCTCGTAGAGCTCCGTTATGTCGAGCAGGTCGAAGTGCTCCATCAGTTCCTCCCTGGTCGACAGATGGACGAACCGTTTGTCGAAGAAGGAGTTTGGCTCGTCGGCAATCGGCGTGCCCTTCCCGTGGTGCTCGGGGTCCGCCACCGAAAGGGTGCTGAGAAACAGCAGCCCGCCCGGTTTCAACAACCTTCGGACCGCGTTCCTCAGCGCGTCCCGTTCGTCCCGGCGCAGCACCTGGTACAGGTTCGACAGGAACACAATGTCGTGCGCGCCTTCCTCCAGGTCGACGAAGCTACAGCAACGGAACTCGACGCCCTCTTTGCCAGTTTCGCGGACCGCCGTCGCGGCGATGTCTATGGCAGTCGGGGAACGGTCTACCGCCAGAACGCTGCATTTGAGATTGTCCAGGAGGTAGAAGGCATCGCGTCCGTAGCCGCAGCCAATATCAAGGATGCCGAAGCCACCTGCGTCCAACGGGCGCCGTTGCAGGTAGCGCACTGCGGCCCTGGCCAGCTCGCTGGGCTGCTCTCCCCACACGCGCTCGTAGCTTCTGTATTCGCTATCCCAGCAGGCTCCCATCATCACTCCCACAAGCCGGGCACAAGGCGAGCCAGAGAGCTCGCCCTGCTTTGAGTCCAGGCTGATTGCCGAGATCCAATGTTCATGTCCCAATCACGCGCCAGCGCACGGGGCTCATTCAACCTCTTCCACACTCGCCAGCGTCCTCGGTATCAACTCGGAAAGCGCGGGGTGTATGTGCATGCCCCTCTCTATGACGTGTGGGTCCCCTCCCATTGCCATGGAATTGGTTACTTCCTGGATGAGCATCGGCGCATACGGCCCTATTATGTGGAACCCCAGTATCGCCCCGCTGTGGGCGTCAACTATCGCCTTGGCAAAGCCTTCCTCCTCCATCATGGCCTCGCCCTTGGCGGTGTCGCGGTACCGCGCCCTTCCCACCAGGATGTGATGGTCCCTGCGGGCCTCCTCCTCCCTCAGACCCACCGAGGCAATCTGCGGATGGGAGTACACCGCGTGAGGCACCGCGCTGTAGTCCATCTTCACCCTTTTCGCCTTCTGCCGGTGAATGGAGTTGTACCACGCCACGGCCGCCTCCCTGTTGGCCACGTGGAGGAACATCTGCTGACCGTTGGCGTCGCCCACGGCGAATACGTTCCTCTTGCTTGTCTCAAGGTACTCGTCAACCTGCACGAAGCCTCTCCGGTCCACTTCCACGCCGGTGTTCTCCACCTTGAGCACGTCGGCGTTGGACCTCCTCCCCACGGCGATCATGACCCGCTCGGCGGAGAACTCAACGTCCTTGCCCGTGCTCTTGTCCCGGGCAACAACCACACAACCCTTGCCGTCCCTTCTCATCTCCGAGACCTGGGTGTTGGTGTGGACGGCCATGCGCTTCTTCAACTCCCGCTCCAGCAAATCGGATATCTCAGGCTCCTCCGACTGGGCAATCCGCTCGAGCATCTCCACTATGGTAACCCTGGTCCCCATCGCGGCGAAAAAGTGCCCGAACTCGACGGCAATGTAGCCGCCCCCGATGATTACCAGGCTTTGGGGTCTCTCGATGAGCTCCAGCGCGCTTTCGTTCGTCAGATAGTCGATGATGTCCACACCCTTGATGGGCGGAATCAGCGGCCGCGAACCCGAGGCGATGAATACCCTGGCGCCTTTCACCTTCTCACCATTGACCTCGATGGTGCGGTCAGCGACGAAGTGCCCCTCACCTTGGTACAAGTCGAGGTTCTCCGCATCGCGGATTCCGTGCTCGAGGTGCTCCCGACTCTCCTCCCTGCTGTTTCGCATGCGCTCCATTATCGAGGCGAAATCGATGCTCTTGATCTCGGCAACCACGCCGAGCCTCCCCGCCTCCTCTATCTCGGCAATCCTGTCCGCGGTGAATATCAGCGTCTTCGACGGTATGCAGCCCAGATTGAGACAGGTGCCGCCCACCGGCCCCTTGTCCACCACGGCAACCCTGAGCCCGTGGGACAAGGCCTCGTCCGCAATGAGCATTCCCGATCCGGAGCCGACTACGACAACGTCATACCTCTTCATATCATGCCCTCCCTTCTGCGCCATTCGCGGCGCTCTCGGTTGGATTCCCCGGCCCACGATAGCCGGTATTCTCAGGCCCATGCCCGCCGGCGCCGCTACCCCTGCTTCACTCCCCACAGCAGCAGGTAGCGCGGCACGCACTGGACCGGCCCGGTGCACAGGTCCCGCTCCATGCGTTCCATGCCCCGGTGAAACGCCTCGTCGGAGATGAGGTGGAGGCACGAGAAGGCCCTGTCCCGATACGGCTGCGCATCGACCAGGTCGTAGCTGAGCTCAACCGTATCCTCGGCTATCTCGCCAAAGCCCGCCTGTTCCATCACCTGACGCAACTCGGCGATGGGGGGATATCGCCCCAGGTCAGCTTCCACCGTCTCGGGGAAGTAGGTCGCCAGGGGCTGGCGATGGCGGATTATCCACTCGGAGTCGGTGACGGTGCAGACTCTCCCCCTCGCTTTCAGCACGCGGCAGGCCTCGCGGAAATAGGCGGTGCGGTCGCTCACGTGGTGAATCACGTCCACCGAGAACACCAGGTCGAAGTAATCGTCGGGAAAATCGAGCTGTTCGGCGCCGCCACGCTGTAGAATCACCTTCCCCGATGCCTCTCCGGCCATGGACAGCATCTGCTCGGCCGGGTCGATGCCCCAGCAGGAGGCGCCGGTCGCCTCATTCAGAGCCGTGATGTAGTTGCCCGTGCCGCATCCCACCTCGAGCACCCTGAAGGCCGCCCCGACCCCGCTGGTGGTGACAAGGGCCTCGAGCACCCCGGGATGAACGCCACGGTGCCGCGCGTAGTCCGACGCAATCCCGTCATAGTCAATCACGGGTCTCGCCTCAGGGCGCTCTCTTGCCCGGCGCCTTTCTTGGTGTGAAAATCATAACGTCAACTACCCGCGCCACAGGCATACAGAAATCAGTTGAGATTCGGTCGAAGCACTGCTGGTGATGCCTGTAGAGCTTCTTCCATTCCGAAACGAAGCTACAGTACCACTCCGGTTTCAGACCACTACCTGTACGTCCAAGCTTCTCGCTCGCCTGAAGGTCAATGATGGGAAAGATGTGGGGGAAGGTGAAGTGCAGGAACTTCGTGACGCTAACCCCAGTGCTGGAAGAAGTCGCCTTCTGCAGCGGCTTCCAAAACTCCCGAATAACCGTGTCGGTGTCAACGGCCAAAAGGCTTGTCGCCGCGACCTGTTTTCTCAATGATTCCAGACTGCCCAATTGAGATGCGGCCTGTCTGAATCGGACTTCCTTCACCTGACAGATCCTTTGGTTCCATGAGTAGACCAACGCTACTTTCAGACTCAAGGCAGAGGACAGGGCCCCATGATGCCGGAAGAAAGACAGTATACAAGGGTACGTCAGCGCGTAGTAGTCCCCACGGGGTTGTCGTCGGTATGCTGTCCATTTGGACTGGAAATCCGCAACGGATAGATAGGGCGCTACGGTCTCCCGCAGTTGATCTGGAAGCATTCCTGTCATCATCTCACCACCTTTCGTCCACGTACTTGGCGACGGTGCTGTGCATAGTCCGACGCAATCTCGTCGTAGTCAATCATGAAGCAGCCTCCCGCCCTCCACAGCGCTCCAAACGACTGCGATGAGTCCACCCATCGTCATCCATGACCGCCAAGCTCCAGCGCCACCGCCGGCAATCCGCGCAGTCCCTCGACATCCCCCTCATACTCGATGCGCTTGTAGCCTCCACCTTCTGGCTGTTCCACCACGATGTCCAGCTTGACCTTCTGCTCGGTGGAGAGGACTGCGTACCACCCGCCGATGTAGTCGGCGATGATCCCCAGCGCGACCGACAGGGCGTCGGGGTCGCGCGTCAGCAGCGACGAGCCGACGAATATGACCGGACCGAGCCACCCGCCGAATTCCTTTTCCTTCACATAGGGGAACCGGTCTCCCTCCTTCTCAATACGTGTCTCAGCTATTCCCGCCCGGCGCCACAGAACCCTGATGGTCGGCGCCGGGTTCTGGTGGGCCAGCTCCTCTTTGGACGCAGCCGAGTCGAAGTTGCGCGGCAGGATCGCCAGCTCTGTCGGCACGTTGCAGCCAAGCTCCGCCGCCCGCTGTCTCACATCTACGTAGTCAGATATCTCGATCGACATAGCACATCCTCGGTGTTTGATATCCGCCCCATCATTTGCGGGCAACCGTTATCAGTCTGCTGCTGGCCTCTTTGTCGTAGGGCTCGAAGTGATAGGAGCCGTAGAACTCGACCGCGCTGAAGCCAGCGGCTGTGAGCAGTCTTTCCTGGGCATCCCTCAGCAGGATTTGGCCGTAATCGATGCTCCAGACCTTGAAATCGCGCCCTTCTTCACCGTGAAAGATGTCCAGGACATTGTACCGCGCTCCGCGTCCAGAATAGTCGATTACAAACACCCGCGAGAACTCGGGGCTGATGACCGGCCGAGTCAGGTGCACGTCGAGAAGCCGCGCCATCTTGCCCCCCACCTCCTTCGGCACTCCGATGTGCTGGAACCCGACAGTCTGGTAAAGACGCACGCTCGTCTCGTTGCCCTCCACCATTAGCGCCATCACTGGGTGGAGCCCGATGTCGCGGCCCCGCCGCGTGATCGTCTCCAGAAGCGTGCGGCCAATGCCCTCTGCCACGAAGCCTCCCTTCACATGGGGAAACCTATCTCCGTGTTTCTCAATTCGTGTCTCACGTATTGTCGCCCGCGCCCACACCGAACTGAGGGTTGGCACGGGGTTGTGGTGAATCGCAAAAAACACGATTTCATATGGACGCTACACAGATGAACTCAGGGACAGCGTAATCCGGATGTCCTCACACTACACGCCAATAAGCACGGCACTTCTGCAGTTGGCTTCAAGTCTGCGACTTCACAAGTTGGCCGACTAGCTGAAGAATCCAATCCGTTGTGGAAAGATAAGAGATAGCATAATTCCGTTCTGACTTGGGAAGGAGACGGTACCCCAGTAGAAGGGCACGGCGGACCCGTGCATTATCTTCGTTTTGCAGCGCACGCTTAATGGCGGCGCCATCAGAGTCAGTGCCATGCGTGGCAATGATCTCCGCTACTGCCTGACGTACTAGGGGATGCTTGCTTCGACCCTCCAAGATCCCAACAAGTGAGCGCTTCACATCTTCGTCCAGAGATGCCTTTGGGTTCTGAAAGTATTGCCAAAGCCACATTTCTTGCCATTCATAGATATTCTCCGCAGATTCGAGGAAGCACAGAAGTCTATTGCCGGTGTCGCTCTCATATCCAAGCGAGAGAAGATACTTGACAGTCGCCGGTGCCAAATGCGGGAAATCAGCAAGGGATGAGAGCACATATTCCTTGGCTGAAGGCGACCCTCCTCGCGATAATCCAGCAAGAGCAAAGCGCAGAATGGATGCGCGCTTTACCTCATGGTCGACGATTTCAGTCCAGAGTGACTCAAAGGCTTGGACATCAAATTCGCTGAGGGCCGCTTCTTGCTCCGCTTCGCGCAACTCCTCCCCCTCAGCTACGACAACAGTGTCACCTGAATAGTCAGTGTCTAGATACCTTATCAATACCTTTTGTTGAGTCCTCTTCAAGTCAAGGAACTGCTCAGTGATGGGCTTCAACTCAGGGTCTAGGCTTTCCACGGGGACAACTAGTGATTTCAGAGGTTGTGCATTTAATCCCAGTTCACCGAGTACTGTACAGCACTCTTTCAGGATCCGCCTACCTTCCAGATCCGAGTTGCAGAAGATCCGATAGTCATCTACGAAGCGCAACGACAGAAGCCCTTTGCTACGTATGAATTCGTCTAGGTCCAGAAGATACATGTTCCCCAGATAGTCGGAGGGCCAAAGGCCCTGAGGAATCCCATATGAGCGGCCACTAGTGAACTTCCGAAGTAAGCCGCAAAGAGTTGACGTGACAGAGCCAGAGACTCCGCGCTTTTCGAGCAATTGCTGGAGCTTATGCTGGTCGACTCGCTCATAGTAGTTCGCGACATCCAGTTTCACACAATGGGAGAAGTTGCCGACACGCGCCTCCTCATGTTGGCGGTCAATGAACCTATCGTGGGCTTCTCGTGGGTCGTCGAACATCAACTCAGCATGACCGGACCGAATGCGGTGGCTGAAAATCACGCTCGCGAACGTAGCCTCTACGTATGGCTCAACGATAGACGACACACGGTCAACTAGGGCCTGATATGCAAGACGAACATCCACATCGAGGTAGCCAATAGGGCGCATAAGCTTGTCTCCCCTCGGCTCATAGAAGACGCCCATCGAGCCGTTGGCCCACTCCAAGCTGGTATCCTGAAGGAGTGTAGATACTCTGTCCTTGACCACATCAGGGAATTGCCTCAGCAAGCGGAAATCAAGTTTGTTTGGGAACGCGTCAATGGCAACGTTCCTCATTATGCGCTTGAGAGCAAGGTCTAAGTCCAAGTCCTGCATTATTCTAACAGCCCGGATGTTGCTCCTGCTTACCGCTCTTCACGCTGTCGTAGATTTCCTGGGCCTCTTTCGGGGTGGCGTTCTCATGGATGATGGCGCGCAGCGCCTTGATGGCGGCCACGGGATGCTGGTTCTGCCAGATGTTCCTTCCCAGATTCACCCCGATCGCGCCCTTCTCCAGGCCGTCATGAACAAACTCGAATACCTCGAGCTCCGTGTCCACCTTCGGCCCGCCGGCCATGACCACCGGCACCGGACAGCCGCCGGTGACCTTATCGAACTCCTCGCACCAGTAGGTCTTGACCACCCGCGCCCCCAGCTCCGCGGCGATGCGACAGCACAGGGAGAGATACCGCGCGTCACGCTTCTCCAGTTCCTTGCCCACCGCGGTGACCGCCATTACGGGGATGCCGTATTTCTCGCCCTCGTCGACCAGCTTCGACAGGTTGAGCAGCGAGTCGTGCTCGTAGTCGCTGCCGACGAAGATGGACATGCCGACGGCGTTCACGTTGAGGCGGATGGCTTCCTCCATGGAGGTAGTGATGCCCTCGTTGGCGAGGTCTGCGCCCACCATGCTGGTGCCGCCGGAGACCCGGAGGATGACCGGTTTGGTATCTCGGGGGTCAAGCGCTGAGCGCAGCACGCCCCTGGTGACGAACAGCGCATCACAATAGGCCATGAGAGGCTCGACTGTCTCCCCCGGCCTCTCCAGCTTCCTGGTCGGCCCCTGAAAATAGCCGTGGTCTATGGGCAGAAAGAGACAACGGCCATCCGATTGGATCAGCTTTGACATGCGGTTTTCCATTCCCCAGTCCATGGTGGCACTCCCCCCTATTTGTTCTCGTCACGTACCGCCCTAGTTTATGCTCTGGGTTTCGGGTAGTCAATTCGCCCTCCCGGACCCACCTGTCAGCGCCTTGCCGGGGGTCTCTCTCGCGCCGCCGGCACCAGCCACCACAGCGTGGCGGGACTCATGCCCACTTCCTGCCAGCAAGGTGACACAATCATGCGCGAGATGGTAGCATATGTTCCGAACAGGGTCATAGGTGCTGGAGGTGTAACGTGAAGAGGCTCATGGCATTGGTCCTCGCTCTCACCGTGGTGGTGTCGGCCTTCGCCGCATGCACATGCGGACCGGCGACGACCGCGACGGTCGAGCAACGGCTCGACCGCCTGGTCGAAGACCTGGAACAGCAGCGACAGACGCTGCACATCCCCGGCATGGCAATCGCCATTGTGCAGGACGATGAGGTGATCCTGACGCACGGCTTTGGCGTGGCCGATATCGAGAACGAGACGCCGGTGACGCCTGACACGTTGTTCGCCATCGGCTCGTCCACCAAGGCGTTCACCTCCACGCTCATCGGCATGCTGGTTGACGAAGGGAAGATGAAATGGGACGACCCCGTGAGCGACTACATTCCCTACTTCACCCTCGACATAGACAGCGAGGATGAGAATGCCCAGGTCACCATTCGCGACCTGCTGTGTCACCGCACCGGCTTCGTTCGGATGGGGCTCCTCTTCGCCAGTGGTGTGCTCCCGCGCGACGAGGTCCTTCGGGCCGCCACGGCAGCCGAGCCGTGGACCGGTTTCCGGGAGAAGTGGTACTACAGCAACGTCATGTACCTTGCCGCCGGTGTTGCCGCGGGCGATGCCGCGGGCACGGACTGGGACACCCTGGTGGCGGAGCGCATCTTCGAGCCGCTCGGCATGGGGAACTCCACCACCTCGGTGAGCCAGGTTGAGGGCGACCCTCGTCTCTCCCTCGGCTACATCTGGGACGACGGCCTGCAGGCGTACAAGCGCAAGCCGATGCGTAACGTGGACAACATCGCGCCCGCCGGAGCTATCAACTCCAACGTGGTAGACATGGCCCAGTGGCTCCGGCTGTTGCTTGGCGGCGGGGAGTACCAGGGCAACAGCCTCATCAGCGAAGAACAGCTACAGGAGACGTGGACGGGTCAGATCGAAATCGCCCCGGGGGTGAGCTACGGCCTCGGCTGGATGCTCCGCGAATGGAAGGGGCAGCCGGTTGTCGAGCACGGTGGCAACGTCGATGGCTTCACCGCGGAGGTGGCTCTGCTGCCGCAGTCCAACCTCGGGTTTGTGTTGCTGACCAATGTGTCGGTCACGTCGCTTCAGCAACTGTCCCTCAACGTGGTGTGGGAGGCCATGCTCGGGGAGTGGGAGGACACCGGCACCGGCGGCGAGGCCCAGGACTACGAGCCCTATGTCGGCGAGTACGTTGCGGACTTCGGCGCTTTTGACGACGAGGTGTTCACCGTCCTCGATCAGAACGGCCGTCTGGCCGTTGACGTCCCGGGTCAGATGGTCTATGAACTCGAGAACCCGGACGAGGAAGGCAAGTGGTACTTTGCCATTTCCCCTGAGATCGCCGTATCATTTGAGCGCGACGATGAAGGCGATGTCACGAACATGAAGATGTACCAGTCGGGTTTTGTGTTCGAGCTGCCTCGCAAGGGTGTGGAGATTGCACCGGACATCCCCCTGGAGGAATTGCAGAAGTACCTTGGCAGCTACCGCTCAGAGGAAATGGGCATCACCGTCGAGGTCCTCATTCACAACAACCGCCTCGCTGTTGACTGGCCGCAGGAGATGGTCTACGAGCTGTACCCGCCAGACGATGAGGGCATATGGGTCTTCCGGGTCACCGATGCCTTCAGTCTGAGGTTCAATGAGGCACAGGACGGCCAGATCGAGTCGTTGACATACTACCAGGCCGATATGGAGCTTGAGATGACCCGTGTCGCGGGCGCAGCGCTGCCCACGCTCGACGAGATCCTGGCGCTGCGAGACACGGACAGCCGCAACGCTGCGCTGGACGAAATGGGGGCATACCGCTTCACCGGCACGGTCTCCAGCCCGCAGTCGGGGGTGGAAGGCACGGTGACCGTACTGGTGTCGGGCAACGACCGGTTCCGTACAGACTCCGACTACGGCAGGTTCGGCTTCAGCCGAATGGCGGTCAATGGCGACCAGGCCTGGGTGGAGTCGAGCTTCGGACCGTTCGAGGAGCTGCATGGCTACCTCCTGGAGCAGGCCAGGCAGGGCCACCCGGCTGCGCTGTACGGCGACTGGCGCCAGTTCTATGACTCAATTGCGGTGGTTGGCACCGACGAGCTCGATGGGCAGGACGTTTACGTCCTGAAGCTCGAGCATGGCGATCTGCCACCGGTGACCACCTACATCGATGCGGAAACCGGCGACATACTCAAAGACTCAGCGATCGCGCTCCAAGAAGGGGGCATTGGCATACCGATCACGGTGCAGTACGAAGACTACCGCGAGATAGACGGCGTCCGTATCCCGTTCCGCACGGTCTCGAGCAACGAGCACAGCGGCCGGCTCATCGTTCAGTACGAGACGGTCGATGTAGACCTTGACGTCGAGGACGACGTCTTCGTACTGACGGCGCCCGTGGAACAGAGCGTCTCCTACACGCTGTCGCCCCTGGCGGCCGTCGCCGCAAATGAAAGCACCCCGCTTGTGATAGCGGGGTGCGTCATGCCCAACTGGTGAACTTACTGCACGGGTGTCAAACCAGCGGCTGTCACCTTGGTCGTCGAAAGCCGTCTAGTCCGAAGAAGGCAGCGGCCGGGGCTGCTGGAGCGTCATCTCCTTGCCGCAGCACGTCACCGTGCCGTCGCCAGCCTTGGTGCAGAGAACCTCAGTGCCGCACACTTCGCACTTGAACCTCTTGCCCAGCTGATTCGCCATTCGCCCTCCCTCCTTATTCAGCTAACGGTAGTATTCGGGCCTACTGCTTGAGGGTCATCGGCTGACCGCAGCACGTGACGGCGCCGTCGCCGCCCTTGGTAACGATGAACTCAGAGCCACACTTCTCGCAGAAGTATCTCTTGCCCAGTTGATTCGCCAATTTAGCACCGCCCTCCTAGTATGTGCGTTCAGTCTCATTCTATATCAGGCTTTCAAAGCCTGTCAAGCTTGGAGAACCACCCTGAATCCGTGAGTGCAGATTCAAAAGGCTCACTTGATGGGTGATAACGAGGCAGACTTTGGTCCGTTCGCCCTGAGCTTGTCGAAGGGTGAACGGCAGAAGGGGAAAGACCGTTCATGGTTCGACAGGCTCACCACGAACGGTTCGTGTCGATTTCTTATCCACGGATTCTGCAATACCGCTCAAGACCGGTCTTGCGGGGCGAGAGTGGACGGTGGGGCAGTGCTGAGCTATAATGCCGCCTCGGAGGAGCGATGCCCACTCTCTATGTCGTGGCCACACCCATAGGCAACCTGGAAGACGTATCCATTCGCGCGCTGCGCATCCTCAGCGAGGTGCCGCTCATCGCCGCCGAGGATACCCGAAAGACGCGCCGCCTGCTCAGCGCCTATGGCATAAGGACCCGCCTCACCAGCTACCACGAACACACCAGGGAGGCCAAACTGCACTACCTGCTCAACCACCTCAACCAGGAAGACCTGGCGCTGGTCTCGGAGGCCGGCATGCCCGGCATAAGCGACCCCGGCTACGAACTGGTGGCGGCGGCGATCCAGAGCGGCGTCCCCGTCGTCCCCATTCCCGGCCCGTCAGCGCTGACCGCCGCGCTCGCCGTCTCCGGCCTGCCCGCCGACGAGTTCGTCTACCTCGGCTTCCTTCCCCGAAGGAAGGGTGAGCGGCGCCAGCTTCTTCAGCAAATCAGCGCGGAGGCGAGGACTATCGTCGCCTTTGAAGCCCCCCATCGCCTGACGGCGGCCCTGAAAGACATCCTCGACGTCCTTGGCGACCGCCGCATCGCCGTCTGCCGTGAGCTCACCAAGCTCCACGAGGAGGTCTTCCGCGGCACGGTGAGCGAAGCCGTGGAGCACTTTCGGGAGCCGGTCGGGGAGTTCACCCTGGTCATAGAGGCGAGCCTGGGCGAAGACGAAGGGCTTACCCCTGCCATCGAAGGAGAGCTGCGCCGCCTCTACGAGGAAGGCTTCTCCGCCCGGGACGCGGTGTCGCAAACGGCCAGGGCCACCGGCGTGTCCAGGCGGGAGCTGTACCAGGCCTGGCTGAAGCTCACGTAGCCCTGTATTCGTGCCCAGCACTGTGATAGAATAGACTGGCGCTGCAAGGAGCAGGGCATCCGACAGCCTCGCAAGACGGGGTAGCTTTGAGGGTCAGCCCAGGGCTGGAGGGGAATGCCCGTTCCGGCGCGACCAGTCTCCTTGGAGAGCTATCACAGAGGAGCTATGAGCGAGCGTATTCTTGTTTGTGTCGCCTGGCCCTACGCCAACGGGTCGCTTCACCTTGGTCAGGTCGCCGGTGCCTATCTGCCCGCGGACATCTTTGCCCGCTACCACCGCCTCAAGGGAAACGAGGTGCTGATGGTGTCGGGCTCGGACCAGCATGGCACCCCAATAACGGTGCGCGCCGACCAGGAGGGCAGGCCGCCGAAAGAGATCGCCGACCGCTACCACGAGGAGTTCCTCGCCTCGTGGAAGAGGCTTGGCATCTCGTTTGACCTGTTCACCACCACCGACACCCCCAACCACCACGCGGTGGCCCAGGACTTCTTCCTCAGGCTCAGGGAGAAGGGCTACATCTTTCAGGACACCACGGCACTTCTCTGCTGCCCCACCTGCAACCGCTTTCTCCCTGACCGTTACGTCGAGGGCACATGCCCCCTCTGCGGCTTCCAGGGGACAAGGGGCGACCAGTGCGATGGCTGCGGCAAGCCCCTGAACCCGGTGGAGCTCATCGAGCCCTATTGCCGGATATGTTCCTCCGTTCCCGAGGTCAGACAGTCGGAGCACTTCTTCCTCCGTCTCAGCGCCTTCAACGAGCAGCTCCTCGAGTGGGTGAGGACCCAGACTCACTGGAGACAGAATGTCCTCAACTTCACCGTAGGCTTCCTCAACGAGGGCCTGAAAGACCGCGCAATCACCAGGGACATCGAATGGGGCATCCCGGTGCCGGTGCCGGGCTTCGAGAACAAGAGAATCTACGTGTGGTTTGAGGCAGTCATCGGCTACCTGTCCGCAAGCAAGGAGTGGGCGCAGCGCAGTGGCAACGATGAGAAGTGGCGCGACTTCTGGCAGCGGGACTGCAAATCCTACTACTTCATAGGCAAGGACAATATCCCTTTCCATACCATCATCTGGCCGGCGATGCTCATGGGATACGGCGGCCTCAATCTCCCCTACGACGTGCCCGCCAACGAGTTCCTCATGCTGGAGGGGAGGCAGCTCTCCACCAGCCGCAACTGGGCCATCTGGCTGCCGGAGTACCTGGACAGCTATGACCCCGACCCGCTGCGCTACTTCCTCTCGGCGAGCATGCCGGAGAGCGGCGACAGCGACTTCTCGTGGCGGGAGTTCGTCCGCCGCAACAATGACGAGCTGGTGGCCACGTACGGCAACCTGGTCCACCGCGTGCTTACCTTCACCTATCGCAGTTTCGGCGGCGCTGTGCCGCAACCCGACGAGTTCGACGGGCAGAGCAGTGCCGTGTTGGGCAAAGCGGACGACGCCCTGAGTGCGGTGGACCGCTCTCTCTGCCAGTGCCGCTTCAGGGAGGCGATGCGAACGGCGATGGGGCTGGCGCAGGAAGTCAATCGCTACCTCGACGACAAGGAGCCATGGAAGCGCATCAAGGAGGACCGGCAGAGCGCCGCGACCAGCCTCTACGTCGCCCTGTCAGTGATCTCCTGCTTGAAAACTGTTCTGTATCCTTTCCTGCCGTTCAGTTCGGAGAAGCTGCACCGGCTCCTCGGCTTCGAGGGCACGGTGCAGGACAGCGGCTGGTCGGCAGTGAGGTTGCCCCCGGGACAGAAACTGGCCACCCCTGAGCCCCTGTTCACAAAACTGGACGACAGCGTGGTGGCTGATGAGACCGCCAAGCTGGAGAGGGCGCGTGCTGGTTGATTCTCACGCTCATATCGGCGCGCGGGCCTTCAACAAGGACCGCAACGAGGTGGTGGAGAGGGCCAGAAAGGCTGGAGTGGCGGCGATAGTCGATGTGGGCAGCGACCTCGAGTCGAGCGAGACGGCGATAGCGCTGACGCAGCAGTACGAAGAGGTCTACGCGGTTGTCGGCTTCCACCCGCACAATGCCGCCGGTATGGCGAACGGCGACGTCGACAAGCTGGCCGGGCTTGCAGCGGAGCCCAAGGTCGTCGCCATCGGGGAAATCGGGCTGGACTTCTACCGCAACCTGTCGCCGCAGGATGACCAGGTCGACGCCTTCGAAAGGCAACTGGCGCTGGCCGAGGAGCTTGGCCTGCCCGTGGTCATCCACAGTCGCAACGCGCACGAGGAAGTGCTCGGTATCCTTACCCGCTGGGCGGGTCGCTCCAGGCTGGACAGGCCGCTGGGGGTCCTCCACTGCTTCAGCGGTGACACGTCGCTGGCCGAGAAGTACGTCGACATGGGTTTCTTCATCTCCATCGCCGGCCCGGTCACCTATCGCAACTCCCATGCACCGGAGATCGCGCGCAACGTCCCCCTGGAGAAGCTCGTCATCGAGACCGATTGCCCCTATCTGGCACCGGAGCCCTATCGCGGCAAGAGGAATGAACCGTCCTACGTATCGCTGGTTGCCGACAGAATCGGGCAAATAAGGGGGATGCCCCGCGAGGCGGTGGCAGAGCAGACCGTGGAAAATGCTCTGCGCCTCTTTCGGCTTCCCCGCTCGCTGAAAGGAGCCCTTTGACGATAGCTTCCATCTACGAGCCCATCCAGGACGACCTCATCAGGGTTGAGGAGAGCATCAAGGCCTTCTGCCACGCCAACGACTACCCGTGGATGGCCGACTTCATGGCCTACATCCTGGAGGATGGGGGCAAGCGGATCCGCCCCGCGGTGGTGCTGCTCTCCGGCAAATTCCACCACTACGACCCGGAGAAGCTGATCCCCATGGGCACGGCGGTGGAGGTCTTCCACAATGCCACACTGGTCCACGACGATTCGGTGGACAAGTCCTCGGTGCGGCGCGGCAAGCCTTCGGCAGTCAGCCTGTGGGGGGACAGTGTCGCCCTCCTCCTCGGAGACTACCTCTTCGCCAGCTCGGCCGACTTCGTCTGCGCCACCGGGAACATGGAGGTGACTCGACTCTTCGCCCAGACGATAATGAAGATATGCAGCGGCCAGTTGAAGGAGCTGATGGGCGCCTACAACTGGCGGCGAGGACGAACGGAATACTTCCAGGAGATTGACAGCAAGACCGCCGCCCTCTTTGCCACCTCCGCCCAGTCCGGGGCCATACTGAGCGAAGCGCCCCGCGCTGAGGTGGAAGCCCTCAAGGGCTACGGACACGCGCTGGGCATGGCCTTCCAGATAATCGACGACATCCTCGACTTCATCGGCGACGAGAAGGACCTGGGCAAGCCGGTGGGCAGCGACCTGCTCCAGGGGACGGTCACCCTGCCGGCGATACTCTTCTCAGAGAAGCACCCTGAGGATAATCCCCTGCAGCGCGTCCTCGAGAACAGGGGTGACCACGCACAGGTCCAGCGCTTCATCGACAGGCTCCGCGATTCGCCGGTCATACAGGAGTGCTACGACATCGCCGCCGGCTTCACCGCACAGGCGTGTCGCGCCATTGAGGCACTGCCCGACAATGCCTCTCACCACTCGCTGGTCGGTCTGACTGACTACATCCTCGAGCGCCGCAAGTAGCTAGCGCTCCCGCCGCAAGCTGTCCAGCCACGCCACCGTCTTCATCTCCCGCTCCAGCAGGTATCTGATGTACTGCCGCATCAGGCCTTCCAGGTCGTTCGATAGCTCAGCCTCCAGCTTCAAGCGGCTTGCCTTCTGGTAGTCGCTTTCTTGAAGAAAACGCATCACCTTGAGTGCGTTCACCGAGATCGGTCGTGCCATCGAGTCCTTCACCCGACATTGAGGGCACAAGACCCCACCCGACGCGGCGCTGAAGTAGTTGGTCGTCGGCTCTAGAGGCGAGCTGCAGTCCAGACAGTGGTGCAGCTCGGGCCGGTAGCCCAGATGAGTGAGCAGGTTGAGCTCGAAATAACGAAGGGCAAGCTCTCCATCTTGAGTCCGACACAGCCAGCGCAGGGTGTCGAGCAGCAGCCGGTAGATGGGGTAGTTTTCCACGTGCTCTGCGGTGAACTGGTGCACCAGCTCGACGGCGTAGAAGGCCAGCCCGGAGCGCCACAGGTCGTCTCGTAAAGGCATGAAGCCGGTGATGATCTCAGCCTGGCTAATGGTGTCCAGGTTCTTTCCCCTCGCCAGCATCAGCGAAGTGTGGGTAAAAAGCTCCAGGTGGCCGCCCAGCTTGCTCTTGGGCCGTCGCACCCCGCGGGCAACGGCACTCAGCTTTCCCAGGTTGGGGGTGTACAGGGTGAGGATCTTATCCGCCTCGCCCACGTTCACCCTCTTGAGGACGATGGCTTCAGTCTTATAGACCCGGGGTGCGGTCACTTCTTCCTCTGCAGCCTCTCCTGCACCGAGTCGCTGGTCAGTTCGCGGATGCCGTCGGAGGCGATCCACCTGGCGCTCTTGGAGTCCAGCTTCCCGATCTCGCGAGCCGTCTCAATGGCCCTCTGATTCAGGTTGGAGTTGCGCTTGCCGACCTGCCTTAGCGCCCAGTTGACGCCCTTCTTGACGTAGTTGCGGTCGTCCCAGGCCTCCCTCACCATGATGGGGAAGAAGGCTTCGAACCGCTCGTCAGCCGCCTTCTTGTCCTTGACCACCAGGCAGGCCATGATGACAAATGCCGCCCGCTTCACGTACTCCCGCTCGCTGCTGCTCCACGCAACCGCCTTGTTCCAGGCATAGCTGCTCCTGGCGAAGAGCTGGTTGCAGCAGTGGTCGCACACCGCCCACGAATCGAAATCCCCGGCCCACCCATCCATCTGCTCCCCGGTGATGGCCTGGGGATCGGCGATCAAGCACGCCACCAGCCTGGCGTCGTGGATACCCGAGGCCCACAGCTCCTGAGCGAGACCGTGGTCCGTGCCTATCTCCCGGGCAAGGGCCCACAGGTTGGGGGTGGACACACCATAGCTCTTTGCCGGGTTGATGCCGAAGCGGGCCATCTCCTCCACCGCCCCGGGGTTGGACAGCGCCTTCAGCCTGGCAATTACATCCTCTTTCCGCATTCGCGCACTCGCCTTCATTGTACCGCACCCGTCTTCGCTCCGCGCCGCCCAGCCGGCATCGGTGCGACCGGCCATTCGGTCGGCTGCACAGCGGGCCAAGTGCCCGCATGAACGACACGCGGCGTCACGGCATGTGGCGGTGGCTGAAATGTCCCGTCCCAACACCGGGGGGAAGCGCCTTTGCCCAGCGGCGCCACATCCCCCGCGTCACTTGATCATCGACCGTGCCCGGGGGCAACCCAGATAGGACATCGGGCAATTCAGGCATCTCATGCCACCGAAGCCCTTCACCTTGGTCTCCTTCTCCGCCTCGAACTTGCGGATATCATCCCTCAGCTTGGCCATCACGCACCTCCTTTCCCAACACCGTGCGAGACGAATCCCGTCTCGACCGGCAATCAGTCAATTCTCGCCCTCTCCCCAGCGAATGCCGCCACCCGCAGGGGCACGGCCAGGACCACCGCGCTCCAGCTCTCAGTTGCCCGTCTGGAAATAGTCCCGAACGTCGGGCCTGATCAGGTACACCAGGACAAGTATCCCCAGAACGGTGCCGACCGGGATCGAGAATAGATTGAGGGCCGCGTGCACTAGGCCCAGGATCCGCCCCCATTCCTTGCCCAATAGCAGCCCGACGCCGCCAGCCACCGCGATGCCGAGAAAGGCAAGGATGCACAGCACCGCTATGCTCAGGCCGGCCACGGCAGTCGCCGTCCCCGGCCCCGAGTACCAGATGATGGACGGGAAGGCAAAGGCGGCAATGGCTACAATGCCGATGAATGCCAGGAAGGCGTTGATGAAGTGCCACACCGCCACCAGCAAGACCAGGTCAGGCCTCTTCATTGTCTCCCACCTCCTTCAACTTCGCTGCTTCATAGTCTCCGCGCGCATCCGGCCCCCGCTGGGGAATCGCTCTGTCGGTAGTATTATACCCGCCAGCCGGGTTGCCGACCCGGTTCCTCATGTCGTGCGGCGTGCCACTACTTCTTCTCAATGCTGGAGGCTCCCGAGAGGTTGACCTCGCCCAGGTTAGGGTCGCCCGTGTAGACGAGGTGTGAGGCCCCGCTCAAGTGAGCATCTAGCGTGCCGCTGGCGTTGATGCTGCCGGTGCTCGCCCCGCTGAGCTCTATGGCGACATCCTTCGCTGGAAAGCCTTCGAGCTTGATATGGCTGGCCCCCGATGCCTCGACGGACAGATTGTTGGCCGAACCTTCCAGTTCAACTCTGCTCGCCCCCGACACCGCGAAGTCGCCGTCAGCGATTTCGATGCTGCCGGAGGCACTGCTGGCGCCCGACACATGGAACACCGCGTCGCCCGCCAGCAGACCATCGATATGCAGAGTGCTGGCCCCGGATACGTTGACATCAAGGGGGTCCGTCGAACTGAACCCGCTCACGTCCCCGCGTGACGCGCCCGAGAGGGTCAAGCTACTCAGCTGAGGCATGGCAACTTGCGCCTCCAGATGCGCGTTCGTGAAGACGTACACCCCCTTGATGCCTATGTACAGGGTCTGCCCCGTTTGATGGACGTCAAGGTAGTCCCACAGGTTGTCGTCAACAATGAGGGTCACCTGGTACGTGTCCGCTCTGTCGACGTCGACGCGGAACGCGTGGCTTACTTCGAGCCTGGTGAAATCGGTGAATTCCATCTGCCTGGTCTCCAGGTTCCCCGAGCCCCGCACCACGCCGGGGCAGCACGCGGCACTCGACGCAAGCAGCGCCACCGCCAAGACAAGAGCAACGAAGCGCGTTGTCGCCTTTGGGGTCATCGTCTTTCGCCTCCTTTCGCCTGCGGTCGAGGCTGAGGACTGTGGCCTGCCCACCCAGCCTTCAAGGCTCTCGTCGCCGCCGGCAGCGCTCCCCGGCCCGACGACACGTGCTGTCCAGATGCGGTGGAGCGAAGCCGATGCTAATGGAGTATCGGTTGTCTTGTCAAGCGGGAGAGCGGGGGAGTGGGAGGCAGGGGGGAGACGCTCCGCAGCCACGACACGCTTCACCCTCACCCTGACCCTCTCCCCTCAAGGGAGAGGGGACCGGCCCTTCGACAGGGCCGCCCTCCTGGCCAAATAGGGTAGCCTGGAGCATCCGCTCCAGGCACGGTTGGCCGCCCGATGCGGCCAACTTGTGCCTTCAGACCGGTAGCTGCCCCATTCATCGGGCACAATGGCATCACAAGCCGTTCGTGGTGAGCCTGTCGAACCATGAACGGCGCCACAGTTCGCCCCTGCGACGGGCTCAGGGCGAACCGAACGACTCAAACCGCTTCACAAGATACATGAATCTCTTTGTCCGTGCACACTTCATGTGGATTTTGGAATCCCAAGCCACCTCGGGGTTCTTGCCATATACTCACGATAGACGTCGCCGTACTTCTCCACGCAGAAGCCCTCTTCCGTCGGCACCACAATGTGCCAGATGGTTATCCACAGCACGGCGCAGAGCAGGATAACCCATGAAGCGCAGGCTATGCCTGTCCCGATGTACAGCAAGAAGGCGCCCAAGTATATTGGGTGTCTCGTAATGCGGTAGACCCCCCGCGTAACCGGCTCACCAACCGAGGTACCAGCGGCATTGAGAATAGCCATGATGTACATAACGACGGACAGGGCAAGAATGGCAAGGCCCACGTATAACCACGGTGTGCCCAGCTTCAGTGGCACGAAGATGGAGTAGAGAAGAACAAGAGGCATAATCACTACATGAGTAGAGTAGGCCAGTATCTTCTCAGTCTTGCCAAAAGGTACGAATTGATTCAGCCTGCTTGTCCTCTTCTTCGCTTCTTTGCCCATCACAAAATCTTGAACAAACATGGTGAGGAGAAAGAAACCCTGGAGTATCCAGCCGTTCCACAGACCTATTTCAAAAGCTGGCACAAGCGACATCACTCCCTCCTTATGGTTCCCTATGGCGAAGCGAGCGCTACGTCTGATATCCGACCAGACGAGCTTCCGCTTAGTCTACACCTCGTGGCGTTCCTGGAGGGCGCGGGTGAGGGTGACGCGCGGATTCGACACGCTTCGGAGTCCTACCACCGGTCGATGGCAGGGAGCCCTGTGTGGCCAATCTCCTCGAGCATGGAGTTCATGATCTCGATAGCTTCTTGGCGCTTCTTGTCCATCCAAGACCCCACCGCTCTGTCCGTGCGGAAGCGCCCCAACGGCGCGTGCATCAGCATGGCATCGAGCCCAAGCTCGCCGTGGAAACGCCTGCGGATCTCTTCGACGATGGACGAGATCGCATCCACCTTGTCGCGCCATGCTGCATGGGTGAGATGCACCTTACCTCTTGCCCTCTCTATCAGCGTGCCGTCTCGCATCCTCCAGTACCCAGTGTTCAGCGCTATGACCGTGTCCTCCATGGCTTTGTCGAAATCAGAGAAGCTCAACTCCTCATGGAAGTGCGTCCTGAAGGCCGGCCTGTCAAGGCACTGAGCGTAGAACAGGATCAGCTTCCTATCTTCCTGCCATTCGCTTGTGCCCGGTGCCCACAGTTGCTCGCCCGCCACCTGGTCAATCGTGCGCTGCCGGTGCATTTTCAACTCCGCGGCCGTGTATGACCGCGTGGTGCGCCCGCGCCCAGGTCTGCCATGCACTTCGTCGTGGCAGTTCGGGCACAGCGGGATCGCGTTGTCAATGTCATCCGTGCCCCCCTCCTCGGGCAGCTCTATATGGTGGACCTGCACCCCATGGGGCCTCCCGCATATGCAGCACCGACGGCCCGTCGCAGCGAGCACCTGGTCGACTTCTTTCTGTTTGAACGGCATGCCGTCCCCTCCACAAACACAATTAGCAGAAGGCACCGGGCGCACCCCGGGAGCACCCAGCGACGTTCAGCGAGGCCTCGCACCCTACACCTCGTGGCGTTCCTGGAGGGCGCGGGTGAGAGTGACCTCGTCGGCGTACTCCAGGTCGGCGCCGAAGGGCAGCCCGCGGGCAAGGCGGCTTACCTTGATGCCCAGCGGCCCGATCAACCGCTGGATGTACATCGCCGTCGCCTCCCCCTCGAGGTTGGGGTTGGTGGCCAGTATGACCTCGGTCACCTCACCGTCCTGCAGCCGTGCCAGCAGCTCCTTCATCTTGAGGTCTTCAGGACCGATGCCGTCCATGGGCGAGATGACCCCGTGGAGGACGTGATAGAGACCTTTGTATTCCCTGGTGCGCTCCAGCGGGAGAATGTCGAGCGGCTCCTCCACAACACAGATCTTGGTGCGGTCCCGCTTCTCACCGCGGCAGATGATGCATGGGTCGGTATCGGTGATGTTCTGGCAGGTGGAGCACAGGACGATGCGGTCCTTAACCGCAAGGATGGCCTCAGCCAGGGAGCGCGCCTCGTCGTCGCGCATGCGGATGAGGAAATAGGTGAGGCGCTGCGCCGTCTTGGGGCCGATGCCGGGCAGCTTGTGGAACTCGTCGATGAGCCGCGACACCGGCTCGGCGGTGGGGACGAAGTCGATATCCACATCGAACCTCCGGCTAGGTCAGCCCGGGGAGCTTCAGCCCGCCGGTGAGGGCGCCGAGGCGGCTGGCGGCCAGCTCCTGCGACTTGCGCATCGCTTCATTCAACGCGCTCAGCACCAGGTCCTCCAGCATCTCCACGTCCTCCGCATCGACCACCTCTGGCGAAATCTTGACCGATTTGACCTCTTGATGACCGGTGACCACCACGGTCACCGCCCCGCCACCTGAGCTTGCCTCCACCGTCTCGTTCGCCAGCTCTTCCTGTGTCCTTTGCAGCTTCGCCTGGAGTTCCTGGGCCTGACGCATCATGTGCCTGTTCATTCATCTGCCTCCTCAACGATCCTGGCTCCCATCTTGAGCGCCGCATCTACCAGATGTCCGTGAGCCTTCTGCTCCCGCTCCGAAGCCTTCTGGCTCTTCTCTGTGAGAACACAGCGGATCTTGTAGCTCTTCCCGAAAATCTCGCTCACCTTGTTCTCAACCATGTGGCGGTACTTGGGGTCCTCGATCTTCTCCTTGTGGAACGGGAAGTAGAAACCGAGCACAATGGTGTCGTCCTCCAGAGCCACCGGCTCGCAGGCGCTTCTCAATAAGGCATCCAGGTTGCCGCTCGACCCCAGGCCCTTGGTCGCTTTGACCACGTCCTTCCAGCGGCTGCGCAGATATTCCACATCGTCGGTGAGCTCGGGGAGGGAGACCTCGGCGAACACCTCCTTTGTCTCGGGAGCGGGCACGGTGGCCTGTGGCAGTGCCTCGGCAGCGGGAGCGGCCTCCTTCAATGCGGCGGGCGCGGGCATCCTCTCTTTCCTCGGCGCCGCCCGCGCCGGCGGCGGGGCCTCCTCCTCGTCGGTTAGGGCGCACTCCACCAGCGCCAGCTCAAGGGGCAATGTGGAGAAACCGTCGAACTCCAGCTCCGCCCGGCGAAAAATCTTTAGCGCACTGGAGATCTGGCCCATGGAGGCCGTCCCGACCAGTGCCTCCATCTCCGCCAGCGCCTCGGGGCTCAGCTCGACAGCCGCTGAGGCCCCCGCCTTCACCAGCAGCAGCTCCCTGAGATACTCCACCATCTCCCGATTGAACTGCCGCAGGTCGAGGCCGTCCTGGCTGACGCTGTTGATGGTTCGCAGGCCGGCAGGGACATCCTTGCTGAGGATATGCCGTGCCAGCTCCTGAGCGCGAACATCACCGGTGACCCCCAGCACCGACTGGACCTCATGCATGCCGATGTCGGAGCCGTAGTAGGCGACGACTTGCTCCAGCAGGTTCTCCGCATCCCGCATTGAACCGGTGGCGCTCCTGGCGATGAGCTTGAGCGATGAGTCGTCGATGCCAATCCCCTCCTGCTCGCAGATGTGCCCCAGTCTCGATACCATAGCCGCGACGGGGACGCGTCTGAAATCAAACCTCTGGCACCGCGAGAGGATGGTGGCCGGCACCTTGTGAGACTCGGTGGTCGCCAGGACGAAAATGACATATCCCGGAGGTTCCTCCAGGGTCTTTAGCAGGGCATTGGCCGCCGGCTCGGTGAGCATGTGGACCTCGTCGACAATGTATACCTTGTATTTCGCCACGTTAGGGGCGAACCTGACCCTCTCCCTGAGGTCGCGCACCTCATCGATGCCCCGATTGCTCGCCGCATCGACCTCTATCACGTCGGTCGCCCGTCCCTCGGTGACCGCCCGACACAGCTCGCAAGTATTGCACGGCTCGCCATCGCCGGCCTGAAGGCAGTTGACCGCCTTGGCCAGGATACGCCCGGTGGAGGTCTTGCCCGTTCCTCGCGGCCCGCAGAACAGATAGGCATGCGCCACCCGCCCGGTGCGCAGGGCATTGAACAGCGTCTTGGTGACGTGCTCCTGCCCCACGACCTCGGCCAGGGTCTGGGGGCGCCACTTGCGGTAGAACACCTGGGATGTCATTGCTGTATTCCTATGCTGGCTCTCCGGAATCCCGGCCCATCATGCCACTGCTTTGACAAGTCCACGCCGGCGCTTTCTTCCCACCCACCCACCCACGAGGGCTCACCTGGGGGACACCCCCAGACCCCCGCCAGAGGGGAAACCCCTCTGGACTCCCCTGAGTGAATACCCGTTACCCCAAGCCCGATGAACTCGGCAGCTACATTTGAACGGAGCTCACTCCGCAAACCTGAACTCTGCACCTGGAATAGTGTTGACATTGCCCAGGAAGCCGTCTATGGTGTCCAGCATTTTCGGCCTGTCATGGGGCAGCTTGCCGTCGGCTCCCCACATGTAGCGGTTCATTACGTGGTCGCTCACCACGAACTCCGAGGTCACATCCAGGGCCTCGACCAGGGCGCGCACCTCGGTGAGCAACCCTTCGGTCGATTGCATGGTGAACTCGCCCCGCTGGTACTTCTCGTCGATCGGGGTGCCCGGCGCCACCCCGAAGGTGCGCATACGGATGAAGTGAGGGTTCACTCCATTCAACACCCTGGCGGTCCCGCGCACGTGCTGCTCCCATCTCTCCCTCCCGCCAAGGCCGGGCATGACGTACTCCGACACCTCGAACCCGGCTTCAACCGCCTTGCGCCCTCCCGCTATCATCTCCTCAGCGGTGGCCCCTTTCTGCACGTAGAGTAGCAGCTCGTCGTCGCCGGTCTCCAGCCCGATGTGCAGGCGGGTGAGCCCTGCCTCCCGAAGCATGCGCATCTCTTCGGGGGTCTTCTTCGCCAGGGTCTTCCCCCGCGCGTAGCTGGTAACCCGCTCCACGGTGGGGAAGGTCTCATAGATGAAACGGACTACCTCCACCAGGTCCGGCGTCTTTATGATGACGCTGTTTGAGTCGGCCAGGAAAACGTGCTTCACCACACCGTCGTTGAGCCACAGGATGCCGTTGGCCCTAGCCACTGTTCCCACCTGGTCACCGTAGCCGATCTTCCAGGCATGCTGCCTGATGGTCTCGGCGACACGGCTCATGGCGCGGATATCCTCCTTAACCTCCTCCACCGGCCGCAGCTCAAACTTGCTGCCCTTGTACATGCTGCAGAACTCACACTTGTTCCACGGGCAGTTACGCGTCACCCTGACGAGCATGCTGTAGGCCTCAGTGGGAGGCCTGTATGGAGGCTGTTCGTAGTAGTACTCCCTCATAGCGCCAGTATTCCCAGTACCCTCTGCTCCTCCGCCCTCATCTTCTTCTCATCCTCGGGCTCTTCGTGCTCGTGGCCAAGGAGGTGAAGCACGCCGTGCACGACAAGAAGGGCCAGTTCCCGCTGCACCGCATGATGGTACTCTCCCGCCTGTTCCACCGCACGGGGGTAAGAAATAACTACCTCGCCGAGATGGAGCACCCCATCAGGCGGGTTGATGAACGGCACACCCGAGTCTTCGAGAAGGGCAAAGGCGAGGACGTCGGTGGCCTCGTCGGTTTCGCGGTAGTCCCTGTTGAGCTGACGTATCCTTTCATCGTCAGTGATCACCAGGCTGAGCTCGGCGGGAGAATTCACC
>Ga0209164_1001192_pt1 | contig 36582 bp, 32 predicted proteins | sample MTBNYHSulfiMetaG_FD_187458 | JGI IMG/M metagenome (GOLD analysis project Ga0209164, IMG submission 187458) | Enrichment culture microbial communities from rom New York Harbor, USA that are MTBE-degrading - MTBE-NYH (New York Harbor Sulfidogenic)... | ecosystem: Environmental > Aquatic > Marine >... | reverse complement strand
GGGTAGGGAAAGCAAGAAATTCAGGTGAAGAAGGGTGAGTTTTGGTGAAGGAAGGTAAAAGAACAGAACGTTAAAATCGTTCAAGTCGTTAAAAGCGTTGACCTTGCATAGAGCATGGAGCAAAGAGCAGAGAGCTAATACCGGAGATCGTGGAACAGCCTGTTGTGCTGCAACTTCCGGCTTCGCCCATTCGATAGCCTTACAGCTATGCCGTGACACCCGGCTTCGTGGGTGATCGCACTTCCGGCTCCGCGCTTGTGGGCTGCAGGCCGAATCCCAGTTCGCGCAGAAGAGGAAGTGTCCACTTTTCGTTGGTCAGACCTGTAAGGGCGCCTTCGGCGCTTAGCGAGTGGCGAATAGGGAGAATTAGATGTCGGGCCTTCCCCACTATTCGCCATTCGCCATTCACCATTCGCTTCCGTAGCCGTGCGGAACTCGGCCCAATGCTTTCGCATGCGATTCCATGACTGGGTGATAACCTCGTTGAGCCGCTCGCCCTTCGGCAGACCATAGTCCTCAGGGAGGGTTCCGGGTAGTTTTTCCCTGGGGTCGAGGACACGCCTCAGCACCCGCCTTCGTAGACCAACCTACTTCGGCGTGGCAAGAGTCGGGCGGGAGGAGCCCTCCTTCTGAACGGATAGACTGGAAGTCATGGTTGCGGCGGCTCATTCCTCTACCCCCAAGACTTCCCACTTGCCAGCCTTCCTTGAACCCACCCGGCGCAGGCGGCCGTCTTTTTTCAGCTTGGCAATCTGCTTCTCGACGGCTCTGGTTGATAGGCCGAGGATTCTCGCTAGATCGGGAATCGTCATCTGGGCATTTTCCGAGAGTCGGCCAAGAATCTGTTCTTCCGTTTTTACCGAAACTTTTACCGAACTTTCTCCCGAACTCACTGCAATAGTTCGGTATACCGTGGCCGTGAACAGACATCCTTCGCGATCGTCCGTGAAGTCAATTTGCGGCCATTGCTCCAACGCCCTTTTAATCCCGGAACCAAGCCCGTGATAAGGCAAAAGCCCTTTGGCCACGTAGGAGACCAGAATGGGATTGCGTATAATAGAATTGCCTCGGCGGATTTTCTCGACGGTCAGGTTGTTGGGAAGGTGGCCCGGGCTGATGATCTCGATTCGGTCGTCGAAGACGAAGATCCGAATCGGGGCGCTCACCAGGTAATCCCTATGCACCAGAGCATTGACCAGCAACTCTTCAAAAACCGACTCGGAGATTTCTGGCACTCCCGGCGCATTTACGCCGCGTCCAGCCTGCACCTTGTGTAGGTTTCTCATGATGAAACCGAGCGAATCGTCAAACACTTTTCGCAAGGGTCCGGAGAAATCCTCCGTATCCATGTATTCGCTGACATGGATGCTCTTTCCAGGATAACGAATCGCCTTGACTACGAATTGCGGTTTGATCCACTCCGGTCGCTCGACGAACATGAGTACAGCCGCCAGATTGAGGTGTCCGTCCTCTGTGGCCAGATTCATGTTCTGAAGCAGCCTCATCAGATCCTTCCGGGAATCTGGAAACTCCTGTTTGTGCACATTCCGTAAAAAGTCGCGGAACCGCAATTTGTCAAGCTTGTCGATTCCAGCCTTGGTAGGCAGTTCATCGGCATGAAACTGGTCGGTCATCTGAAACAGTCGGCGCAATTCCTCCTTGGACTGAATGCGGCGGCGGTCACTTCCCGCCTTGACCCAAATGACCCCATTGCGGTCAAAGTAGGGTTTATCCAGTCCTTCAGGGACGGTAAGGACAACGACCACCCGGCCGGACCCGACCTTAATGTTTTGGGTTGTAGGGGAGATGGGGCTGCGCGTATGCTGTGTTGCAGCATTGCCGATGAGCTGGTTGACCCGGCGTACATCCGCGGGGTCCAGCCCCTTCAATGCACCATCATCGGTAACGCCTATAAAGAGAGTGCCTCCATTGCTATTCGAAAAAGCCACCATGTCTGCAGCCAAGGAGTCGGCGTTGGTAACATCGACCTTGAATTGCCTACGCGAGTCCTCGCCGAGTGCAACCATCTCAAGAAGATCATTCCGCTTCATGCTGCCCCTCCGATGCGTGGTATGGGGACGAGCACATAAGCGCCCAGGATATCGACCGGGAGCACGGGTTGGATTGTAACCCGGCCTTCCCTGTGCTCATGGCTGGTCGGATTCCAGGCGAGATCATAATGGAGCACAGCATTGAAACTTCGTGTGTAGCTTGCGTAGTCACCAACAAGACGGTCTCGAAGATCGAATACGTCCATAATGATCAAGTTCCTCCGGAATGGGCATCAGTATCGACTATGGGGATAATTCATCTTAAGCCTTTTTTCCGATAGGGTGACAAAGCGATAACAAAAGTCTACAGAAGCCGAGACATACTCAATGCTGGGAGTCAAGAAATACAAAGCCCCAGATCCCTTTCGGGGAAATGGGGCCTGTTTTTCGCTGGAGATTCTCTTCATGATGGCGCTCGGCGACTCTCCCGGGCCTGATATGAATTGAGTCAAGCATACACAAATGGGGTAGGGAAAGCAAGAAATTCAGGTGAAGAAGGGGGAGTTTTGGTGAAGGAAGGTAAAAGAACAGAACGTTAAAATCGTTCAAGTCGTTAAAAGCGTTGAAGACGTCCAGTTAAATCCGCCCCAGTTGAATGCGCTTTGCTACCCCTGCGTGGATTCAACAGGGTAAACTCCACTTTCAATCTCGTGAATTTAACCGGATAAATTCAAACCATTGAAGGCGAAGAGGAGGGAATGGTGGAAAAAACCGGATGACATAGGACAGACGACGGACGACAGATGACAACAAAGCTCGGAACGTCAGAGATCAGAAGGGTGCGGAATAAAGAAGACCCGAGACGGAAGGGGGCGGAAGCGAACGCCCCCATCGTCTATTTTTCTTCTCCTCGCACGAAATCCAGTTTGCCTCCGCCCGGAGGAATGGAGGGGTCTCCCTCGAGGATGATGTTCACCCCGTAGCGGTTCTCCACGTCGGCCAGTTCCTTTCTTTTTTTGTTGAGCAGGTAGGCGGCCACATCCATGGCCAGGGTGCCGTTCACGCGGGTTACATTTCCCTTGGTGACGCTCATCCATATGCGGCGAAGATAGGAAACCGCCCTGGACTCCACGGACATCACCGTGCCTTTGCCGCTGCAGTACGAGCACATCTGATAGCTTTTCGACTCGATGGGGGGTCTGATGCGCTGCCGGGAGAGTTCCATGAGGCCGAACTTGGAAATGGGGGCCGTGTCGATTTTGGCGCGGTCCTTTTTCAATTCCTCCCGCATGACTTTCTCTACGCCCCGGATGTGTTTTCTTTCTCTCATATCGATGAAATCGATGACGATCAACCCTCCCAGATCTCTCAGGCGGAGTTGCCGTGCGATTTCCTTGGCCGCCTCGAGATTCGTGTTGAAAACCATGCTTTCCGCATCGCTCCCCGTGGTGCCCCGGCCCGAGTTGACGTCAATGGAGATGAGCGCCTCCGTGGGGTTGATCACAATGGAGCCGCCTGATTTGAGAGACACCTTGTTGCTGTATATGCTCTCGATTTGCTCCTCTACGTTGTATTGGTCGAATATCGGGCGCCTGTCTTTGTAAAGGGTCACCACGCTTGTATCCCGGGGGGAGACGATCTTCATGTATTCTTGGATCTTCAGAAAGGTCTCCTTGTCGTCCACCAGGATCTCCGAGATATCGCTGTTGTAATAGTCCCGGAGAGTACGAAAACAAATATCCTGCTCCTTGTGAATCAAAGACAGCGGCGGGCTTTCAGCCACCTTGCTTCGAATGGTCTTCCACATTCTGAGCAAACGGTTCAGGTCTTTGGAAAGCTCCCTCTTGGTCTGACCGGCCGCCACGGTCCTGACGATGTACCCCACTTCCTCGGGGAGCTTGAGCTGCTGCATGATCTCTTTCAACCTGTGACGCTCCTGATCGCTCTCGATCTTGCGCGAAACCCCGTTGGTGAGCCGGCCGGGAGTGAGCACCAGGTACCTTCCCGCGAAAGAGATGTAAGTGGTCAACTGCGGTCCTTTGTGCCCCGGCATCTCCCGGATCACCTGCACCAAGATCTCCTGGCCTTTCTTGATCACCCTTTCGATAGGCGGAGCGGTTTGGTCCCGTGAAGAGATGGGGACGTGAAAGTATTCCGGGTGGATGTCGCCGGCTGCAAGAAACCCGTTTTTTTCGCCGCCGTAGTTGATAAAACAGGCCTGAAGCCTTGGCTCGATCCGCTCTACCGAGGCTTTGTAAACGTTTCCGGCCTTTTGCTCTACCGTGGATGTTTCGATTTGGAATCCGTCCAGCATGCCGTCTTTGATAAAGGCAACGCGGAATTCCTCAGGGTCCAACGCATTGATCAGCATCTTGGTTTTCATGAATGGCTCTCCGCCCCTCTTCCGTGTTTATTGAAATGTTGTTGCGCCTGGAACATGAAGGTCCGGATGGATGCTTCCCTGCCGGGCTGGTATGAGCCGTCATAGGGGGTATCCAGGTACGGGACCTTCATGCGATTCAAAATGGGTTTGACGATGGATGATGTGATCGTGCTCGGCATGCAGGTGAAAGGATACACATTGACCGCCCCGTTGTAACCATGACGCATGTATTCCAGAATTCCTGAAATGCTCAGGCAAGCCTCCGTGCCCACGTCAAAGGAGTACAGGTCCCCTTCCTGGAGCACCTTTTCCAGTCTGTCCAGGCGATGATCCTCGGCCAGATCAAGATGGGCCCTGACCCGCTTGTACACCTGATTCTGCCTCATCTGCTGGTAGGAAAGGTCGATGCCGTAGCCGAGCAAGCTCCGGAGGTTTTCCTTGATTTTCTTCACCCTCAACTGTTTGAGGCTCAACCGGAGTCCGATTCGCGCCTCCCTCTTCCGGTCGTAGGTCGTGTAATTGACCCACTCTGCGATGGATGCATTGACCACCTCGCCGCCGTATTTTTCGATCATCCTGATCACATCCTGGTTGGACTGGACATGGGTTCTGAGGTAAATCTCCCCCACCACGCCGATCAGGGGCCTCTGCGGGAGGGCAGGATCGATCACACCTTTGCCTTCTTCAATGACCTCTTCGAGTCGGTCGAGGATGCGATTGAAGTCAAGGGCCACGCCATGGGCTTCGAAGTCATCCGCCATAACCGCCATGGCTCTCTCGATGAAGTCATCGGCCATGCCCCGCTCTTTTTCATAAGGCCGTATCCTCCACAAGAGCCTGTCGAGCACGTCCGCCACCACCACGGAGAAGTAGCCGGCCTTTCGGAAGCTGCGCGTCTGCTCCCGGTCCAGCATGCCGTCCAGGGAATAGGAGTTCTTGGACGTGAGCGAGCCGATTTTCAGGTTCTGAAGCCCGGGAAAAGAATCGAGCACAATCCGCTGGTGCTTGTTGTACATGCCGAACCGGCAAGGCCCTCCAGCCTCGGGCATGAAGTAGATATAATTCCGGGCGTCAAAGGCCGGACCCAGTTTTTCCTTTTCCTTTTGCATGTAGAGCAGGATGTCGCCGGTGGTAACCTGGCAGGGGAAACACTCCTTTCCTGAAGTGAACTCCTTGCCCAGGTCAAGCCCCTTGTAGGTGTCCATGACCAGGGCATGGATGCCGAAACTTCTGAAGGCCCCGGCCAGGAGGTGAGCGCCGATCCGGTTCATCTGGGGGATCAGAAAGATCTTCCCCTTGAGCCTGAACCGGCCCACCTTTTCTGAAAAAGACCCAAAGGTCTGACTCTCTTGGTCCGTGTGCATGTTCGCCTCAGTTCGAAACCCGCACCCTTTCTTCAATGTCGGTGTTTTGCTTTATCAGGGTGTTTTCGATCACGTTCTTGAACGCCTCCAACCGGGTCATCATCCCGGCCACGGCGCTGTGCTCATCCAGCTCGAGGATCAAGTAGGGTTTGTCCCCCATGATGAAGCGGTAAAAGTGCTCGATAAAAGAATCCGCCCCACAACTGAAATTCGTCATGTGAAGGCCGAAAAGATAAGGCGACCTTTTGATGAACTTGGCCGTGCGCAGAATTTGGGCGCCCAGACCCCAGTACATGTTGGAGAAATCGCTCAGGTCCACATTGGACACATCGATGAAATCCATGGGAATAGCCGCCATGCCGATCTTGGCCATATTCTGTCCAAGGCGCAGATTCAGCCTCTCGTCATAAAGATTGTAAGCTCTGCCGGTGACGACCACAAGCGGGATGGCCGGGTCGTGGGCTTCCAGAATCTCCTTGCCCTTATGGTGCAGCTCACTCTGAAATTCCTCCTGTCGCTGCCAGGCATATTCCAGGGCCTCCCTGATTTGTCTCCGGCTCTTCCCGAGCCGCTCCGAGATTTGCTCGGCCATCTCCAGGGCCAGGGTGGGCAGGTCATGTTTGAGATGGATGGTCGGGCTGAGTACAGCCTCTCTTTCAAGGCCGAGGGCCGCACGGACCATGTATTGATTGGCCTGAACCAGGGGGCAATAGAACCCGGTCTCCTGGTCCTTGGGTGTCGGCATGGTGATGATGGAGGGGAGGAAAAGATAGGCCGTCTTTCCTGCAATCTCCTTCACATGGCCGTGGGAAACCTTGACAGGATAGCAGGTCTCCGCCGTCATGGATTCGATGCCCGCCCCTGCGATATGGCTGTTGGTCGGAGGGCTGAGCACCAGTCTGAACCCGAGTCGATCAAAGAAGTGGGCCCACAAAACCCCTGTCTGAAAGGTATAAAGAGATCTTTGCATTCCCACCGTGGGCCGGCCCTCGATTTCGGGCAGGGCGCCTCCCTTAAGATCTTCGCAAACTCCAAGCAGGTACCTTTCCCAGATTTCCTCCCTCACCTTGAAAAGATTTTCCTGCTTGCGCCCCTTGCTGCGAATCAGGTCATAGCGACCGCACTCGCCCCCCCAGATGCTGCGCCGGCCGTCAAAGTCATAGATCTTGAGCTTGCACTGGTTGTGACAGTTCGGGTCGGCGGTGCAAACCTTCTCCGTAAAATCCATTTGATCGTGGATTGCGCTGGCAAGGCCCCTGAAGGCGCTCCCGGACCTGCCTTCCAAAGCCGTTCTTTCCTGCAGGCTGATGGCGGCGCCATAGGCGCCGAGCACCTCCCGGTGTTTGGGAACGATCAGTCCCCGACCGAGAACATCTTCAAAAGCAGCCACAACGCCCTTGTTCAGAGAAGGCCCGCCGAGAAACATGACCTTTTGCCCGACCCTTCGCTTGCCCACAACCCGGTTCAGGTAGTTATGCACAATGGCATAGCACAACCCTCCGATAAGGTCATCCCTGGGAACGCCCTTTTGATGATAGGAGACAAGATCGGATTCCATGAACACGGTGCATCGCTCCGCCAGCTTCACCGGCCGGTCCGAGGATAAGGCCACGGCTTGGAATTCACCCACAATATTGATGCCGTACTTGTTGGCCAGTTCATGGAGGAAGCTGCCCGTCCCGGCGGCACATACCTTGTTCATGTCAAAGTCAAGGGGGTTGGCATTGGCAATGGAGATGTACTTGGAGTCCTGACCCCCGATTTCAAAGATGGTGTCCACGGTCGGCTCGATCTGCACGGCGCCTCTGGCGTGGGCCGTAATCTCATCGATGATGAGGTCCGCATTAAGGAAATCTCCCACCACATTCCTGCCCGAGCCTGTGGTGGCCACACCCAGGATCTCGATCTTGCCTCCGATCTCATCGGAGATTTTCTTCAGCAGTCGCTGGGTCACTTCAATGGGCTTGCCCTGGGTATGAACGTAACTTTTGTGAATGATCTCCCGCTCCTCATTCATCAAGGCATATTTGGTGGTGGTGGAACCGATGTCGATCCCCAGGAATACAGGGATCTTCCTGTGCCCTCCCACTTTCTTGACCTCGTTGTCCTCAGGAAAGAAGGTCGATCGAATCTGAAGCTTTCGAGCGGTCGGTAGATCAACGAGGCTTCCTGCGTCCCCTTTTTCCAATCTTTCCGGTTCGGGCCGGTTCCTGATGCCCGAATCGAGAGCGAATAAGGCCACCCCCAGGGCCCCTGTCGAAGTGCTGTGCTCCGGAACGATCAGGTTGGGAAAATAGGACCTGAAAGAGCGAACCTGAAGTTCATTGAGGGAAAGGCCGCCGATAAAAAGAATCGGTTCCTCCAGTGTCCGATTGGAGACAATGGTGCTGATGTAGTTTCGAGCATTGCCCACGTGAAGGCCGTAGATGATGTCTTCGAGACGCTCCCCTTTGTTCTGGAGGTGGATCATGTCCGACTTGGTGAAAACCGTGCAGCGACAGGCCACATGGGCGGGTTTATCGCTCTTGAGCCCCAGCGTGATAAAGGCCCTTAGGATCTCTTCGATCCGGTCCTGCGATGCATCTTTCTGTGCACTGTAGATGGAGGTGGCCAGGCGCTGAGCCTGCTGATCGATAAAGGACCCTGTTCCTGAAGCGCACGGCCCGTTGGTGTTGAAATATTCGAGTTCCCAGTTCTCCAGGCTGTGATGGACCTGAAAAAGGGCGGTGTCCTGGCCGCCCATGCTGATAATGGTGCGTGTATCGGGCTTAAGATACAATGAACCCAGCACCTGAGAGATGGTTTCAAACTCGAAAAACCCGCCGATTCGCTCACTGATTTTTTGACTGTGATTTCCGGTGAACGCAACCGCCTGGATGCGCTCTTCACCCCATCGTCCGGAAAGGTCCCGGAGCAGGGCGATCACCTCATCCTCCACCCGCCCCATGTGCCTTTTGTAAGGCGCCTCATAAATAATCTCTCGATCCTGGTTGATCACGATTCCGTTGACACTGACCGACCCTGCGTCGACTCCGATGTAATACCTCTCAGCCATGGCCTTTTCTTCCGCCTCACTTGCCCGATAGATAGTAGATTTCATCCCGATGAACTTGAGATCGAAGATGTCCTTTCACGACCAGCCCCTTGATCAGGCTTTCAACCTCCTCTGCGCAAAGACCGAGCGCATGGCCCACATCCACAGCCCGCACGGGCCGCCTCTTGGCCATTTCCATGACGGCCGCGCTCAGCGACTCATAGTGCTGATTTCTCTGCTTGGGCGCCGTGAATGCGATGATCTCCGCTTTTTCACCAAAGAAGGTTTTTACCTCTTCCATCTTTCCCCTGTCAAGGCACAGGGCGCGGCCATCTGCCGGGGGACGGACCACGGTGTTGAGTTGAATTCTGTCCGGGTTGATGTCCGTCAGGACCTTCTTCAAACCGTCCAGTTCCTCAGGACTGTCATTGAGGCCGGTGAGCAGCACAACCTCCACATCAAGCTCGCCTTTGTAAGCCTTTCTCAAGGCCTTGAGCCCCTGGATGACGCCGGAAAGCAAGAGATCCGGGTGAGGCCGATGAATTCTCCTGTAGGTGGCTTCGTTCGCGGTGCTCAGGGTGGGCATGATCACGTCCGCAGCCAGCACTCTCTGCCTGACCTCTTCCCGCCAGAGCAGGGACCCGTTGGTCAACACCGCCACTCTCAAATCGCTCCATGCCTTCACAAAAGCGATGGCTTCCCCGATTCCCGAATGGAGGGTGGGCTCTCCGGAGCCGGAAAAGGTGACCACATCCGGTGTGATTCGCTCCAGGCTCTGCTTCAGCTCTTTTACGACCGCATCCAGGGGCACGAAAGCCTTGGGCTCGGCGCTCAGACACGTGGTTTTCCCGACCTGGCAGTACAAGCAGTCATAGGAGCAGGTCTTGGACGGAATGAGATCCACCCCCAGGGAAAGCCCCAGGCGCCTGGAAGGTACAGGGCCGAATACGTATTTCACAATATCAAAGCCTCCTGCGTTTTTTCAAGTTGTGGATGCTCGCCATATTCCCATCCGTAAAATAAGCGCAAAGGTGCACGGTACAAGGCACACGCCGCACGGGAAAGATTTCAATGTTTTCTTTTCTCCGCTCACTGATCCGTGCACCTTGAGCCGTGAGCCGCGCGCCGTTCTCAGTGCGCTTCATCCCAGTTATTTCCTCTCCGGATGTCCACCTTCAGGGGGACATCCAGTTCATGCACCCCCTCCATCTCCTCTTTGACCAGCAGAGAGATCGTTTCTCCTTCCTCTTGCGGCACCTCAAAAACCAGCTCGTCATGCACCTGGAGGAGCATTTTCGTCCTCAAGCGCTCTTGCTTCAGCCTTTCATGGATCTTGATCATAGCCATCTTGATGAGGTCGGCCGCGGTCCCTTGAATGGGGGTGTTGACGGCCATGCGTTCGGCTTCCCCGCGAATCATCCGATTGTTGTGGTTGATATCGGGCAGATACCTTCGCCGGTGAAAAAGGGTGCTCACATATCCCTTTTGCTTTGCCGACTCAAGGGTCTTATCTTTGTATTGAACCACCCCCTCGTATCGCCTGTTATAGGCGGCGATGTAGGTTTTGGCAACGCTCAGATCGATCCCCAGCTCTTCACTCAACTTCTGAGGTCCCATGCCGTAAATGATGCCGAAGTTGATGGCTTTGGCGACCCTTCGCTGTTCTTGGGTCACCGCGTGAAGGGGCACGCCCAGCATCTCTGAAGCCGTGCGGCTGTGAACGTCCTCCTCCCTCCTGAAAGCTTCCACAAAGGCGGGATCTTTAGAGAAATGGGCGAACACCCGGAGTTCGATCTGGCTGTAATCCGCTGAAAGAAGATGGTGCCCCTCTTCGGCCACAAAGCCTTTTCGAATCTCCCGGCCCTCTTCGCTTCTGGCCGGGATGTTCTGGAGGTTGGGGTTGCTGCTGCTCAGTCGCCCCGTGGCCGCGACCGTCTGGTTGAAAGACGTGTGAATTCGGCCCGTGTCCGGATGGACCATGCTCACCAGGGCATCCAGATAAGTGGACTTGAGCTTCGCCAGGGTTCGGTAGCGCAGGAGAAGTCCGGGGATCTTAAAGGGCAGGGCCGCGAGCTTTTTCAGGACCTTCAAGTCCGTGGAGTACCTCCCGGTTTTGCCGGTCTTCTTCTGGGCGGGAAGTTTGAGTTTTTCGAAAAGAACAAACCCGAGTTGCTGGGGAGACTGGATGTTGAACACCATGCCCGCTTCATCATAAATTTCCTTTTCAATGAGCATCATCTGTTCCGAGTATCGGCGGGCAAGCTCCTGAAAGAAGGCCGTGTCCACCTTGATACCGGCCCATTGCATGTCCATGAGGACCGGGACGAGCTTCATTTCCACGTTGTAAAAAAGGTCCCGGTTCATTTCCGCACAAAGGGCTTCGTCCATCACTGCCCGCAGCCGGAGAACCATCTCCGTCTCTTCGCATGCACAGGCCATGGCCCTGTCCAGGTCCAGCTCTGCAAAGCGGCGCAGCCCCTTGGCCGTCAACGCTTGATCCGCCGTCATCCTATGATTGAAAAAGCGCTGAACCGATGATCCAAGATCATGCTGCCTGAGCCCTGGATTGATCACATAGGAGGCAATCGCAGTATCAAAGTCGACACCCTTGAGCTCTATGCCGCAACGCCTCAGCACCAGGGCGTCACCCTTGCTGTTCATGCTCACCTTGGCGATCGTTTTATCCTCCAGGGCGCCCCGGAGAAGGGCAAAAACTCTCTCCTTGGCCGGCTGCCGGGGCGCCCCCCCCGCGCAGGCATGGGCGAGAGGGATGTAGGCGCCCTGGTTTTCTTCCCAGGAAACGGCCAGGCCCACCGGCTCGGAGCGCAACGGATCCTCGTCCGTGGTCTTGACCGCTATGGCCATGATCCTTTTTTCTCCTATCAATTTTGCCAATTCCTCAAGCTCCTCCTCGGAAAGGATGAGGCGGTAGTGCTTGTCCACTCGCTCAATACGCTGGGAGAAGCGGTCGCACAGGTCCCGGAATTCCAGGTCACCGAATATTTCCGCCAGCTTCCGACTGTCGGGAATGCCGACCCTGAGATCTTCGATGGTCTCTTCCATCGGCACGAACCTGTCAATCCGCACCAGTTTTTTGCTGAGAAGGGCCATTTCCCGGTCTTGCTTCAGGTTTTCTCGAAGCCGCTCTCTTTTCACCTCCTCCAAACGGTGCAACACCTCTTCCAGAGAACCGAACTGCCTGACAAGGTCCAGAGCAGTCTTCTCCCCAACGCCTCGGACCCCGGGGATGTTATCGGACGCGTCTCCTGAAAGACCCATGACATCGATCACCTGCCGGGGGGTCAAGGCGTATTTTTGGACAAAGCTGTCATAGTCCAGGCGGCTGTCTTTCATGGTGTCCCACAGAGCAACGGCCGGAGACAGGATCTGTCGAAAGTCCTTGTCTCCCGAGATAACGATGACGCCAAAGCCCTTCTCTTCCCCGACCCTCGCTAAGGTCCCGATCACGTCATCCGCTTCATAGCCTTGTCTTTCAAGAACCTTCACGTTCAAACCTTCAAGGACCATTTTAATGTAAGGGATCTGAACCTGAAGATCTTCGGGCATGGGAGGTCTGGTCGCTTTGTATTCCCTGTAAATCTCGTGCCTGAAGGTCGGCCCTTTCGTGTCCAGAACAACGGCCATATAAGAGGGCTTTTTCTCATCCAAAAGCTTGAGGATCATTCTTGAAAAACCAAAAATCGCGTTTGTAGGAAGGCCTTTTGAATTGGAGAGGTTTCGGATGGCATGGTACGCTCGATGCACATAAGAGCTTCCGTCTACAAGGTAAACCGCTTCCGGCTGCATGATCACCTCTTGGTGGAAAAAAATCTCGGCAATGGGGGGGGCCATGGGCCATGGAGGCGTTTTCAAAGAATGTCCTGGGGGGCGGGTGAAGCTACGCTTCCTGCGAGCTTGAATCCAAGTGGCTGCTTACCCGCCCCTGATTCAGGAACTCCGTCAAATCCCGGTCGGCCGCTTGAAAGCCGAGCTTGGGAAACGGCGGCGCGCTCCATCGGGGTCTGATTTCATCCACAGGGGCCTTTTCCCCCTTTGCCTTGGCCTTTGCGATGGGTACAGGTGAGGTGCTTGAGGTAAATCCGACTCTTGCCCCGTCGTTGTCGTAGATCACTTCATCCTTGAGCCAACCCAGATGTTTTCCGTTGATGCCGTAAATATGGTTCTCATCAAAGAGGTAGGCAACAGCCAAGCCCTCCCACAGGTAGATGGTCCTGCGGTAATCTTCCGCCAGATAAGCGGCCGCTTCCCCTTCTTTGTTGTAGAAGATCTTCTCCATGGGATGATCTCCTCCTTGAAAAATCTATTTGGCATAATCGACAGCCCGGACCTCCCGGATCACGGTGACCTTGATCTGCCCGGGATACGTTAGCTCTTTTTCGATTTTCTTGGCCACGTCCCGGCAAATCACAAAGGCATGATCGTCATCCACGATTTTTCCCTCCACCATGATCCTGATCTCGCGGCCTGCCTGGATTGCATAGGATTTGTTCACCCCTTCAAAGGACGTGGCGATCTTTTCCAGGTCATTGAGGCGCTTCACATAGGATTCAAGCATCTCCTGCCGTGCACCGGGACGGGCGCCGGAGAGCGTGTCCGCCGCCTGGACGAGCACGGCAAGGACCGAATCCGGCGGGACCTCTTCGTGATGGGCTGCAATGGCATGGATCACCTGGATCGATTCCCCGTACTTCTTTGCAAGCTCGGCGCCGATGATCGCATGAGGCCCTTCCACCTCGTGGTCAACGGCCTTGCCGATATCGTGAAGAAGGCCGGCTCTCTTGGCTTGCTTAACGTTCATTCCCAATTCAGAGGCCATGACACCGCAGATAAAAGCCACTTCACGAGAGTGTTGAAGCACGTTTTGGGCAAAGCTGGAGCGATACTTCAGGCGGCCCACCAGTTTGATGAGTTCCTGGTCGATTCCGTGCACCCCGAGGTCAAAGGCGGCCTGCTCCCCGGCCTCTTTGATGCTGATTTCGATTTCTTTGCCGACCTTTTCCACGATTTCCTCGATTCGGGCGGGATGGATCCTGCCGTCGTCGATCAATCTCTCCAGCGCGATCTTGGCGACCTCGCGCCGCACCGGATTGAATCCGGACAGGATGACGGCCTCCGGCGTATCATCGATAATCACATCAATCCCGGTCGCCGCCTCAATGGCCCGGATGTTCCGGCCCTCCCGGCCGATGATCCGGCCCTTCATCTCCTCATTGGGGAGCGTTACCACGGATACGGTTTTCTCCGCCACATAGTCCCCGGCATATCGCTTGACGGCAAGGGCCAGGATTTCTTCCGCCTTTCTCTGAGCCGACTCCCTGGCTTCGGTTTCAATCCTTCGTATAATTTTTGCCGACTCGTGCTTGGCTTCCTCTTCCATAGAGCTGATGAGAAGCGCCTTGGCCTCTTCGCTGGAAATCCCGGCCACCCTTTCCAGCTCTTTTTGCCGGGCCGCAAGAAGATCTTCAAGCTGCCGCTGCTTGCTCCTGAGGTCCTCCTCAAAAACCTCAAAGTCTTTTTCCTTTTTCAGGATCTTTTTTTCCTTTTGTTCATACTGCTCGATTTTCTTATCAAGGCTTTCCTCCTTGTGGAAAAGCCTTCTTTCTTGCGCCAGGAGTTGTTCCTTTTTGTCCTTGGTCTCTTTCTCGAACTCGAGCTTCATCTGAAAGACCGTGTCTTTCGCCCGGACAGCCGCCTCCTTTTTTAGGGCCTTTGACCGCTTGTGCGCTTCGTTAATAATTCTTTTCGAATAGTTTCGGATGGAGTCGTACTGTTTTTCCACGACCCTTTTTCGTCCCCAGAAACCGATCAGGAGGCCGAGAAGAAGGCCTGCAAGCAGGGCTCCCAGCAATGTCAGCCATGTTGTTGTCATAAGACACCCATTGGTTTGGATGGTGAAGAGCGTGGAGCGTCACCGAAGCGTATCGCTGCCGGAAGGAAGGCGATCAGAAATGCAACCAGGCGGTTAAACCAAGGAAGAGGGCTTAAAAGGACTCAGCCGTAAAAACCTCAGCGGACATAAGTGACTTTTATCCGTCCAATGGAATACTGAGGGCAAAACGTCAGGCTTTTTCATTCGTATCTGCATGGTATCAACATCATGTTTTACAGTTTGCGTATATACTGAAGTCCTCTTTCTTGAATGGACATTTCCGTTTTAGCCAGGCTCTTTGGTCCGCTCTTCGGCCGGGAGACCCTTACACTTCCCTGTTCGACCTAGGACATCGTCGAATCGATGGTTTGAATCAGAGCCTGGGTTCGTTCACGGATATCGGACAGCAATTCATCCCTTTTCTCGATCAACTGAAAATAATCGCTCGCAATGTTCAGGGCCGCCAAAATTGCTGCCTTCTTCTCTGATAATCCCTCCGTGTTCTCTTCAACCTCCTTAAGCTTTTCATTCACGTATTGGGCGAGCCGGAGAATCTGTTCCTCCCGGTCATCGCCCTGCAGAAGATATTCCTGATTCCGGATTCTGATTTTAACAGGCTGTGTCAATCCACGCGCTCCTTCATTCAGAACCCTGAAAAGATCATAATCGATATTTCTATGAAACTCAACTTGTTAAATTAATTTGATCAAGTTTTTCCAGCAAAAATACGACCCTTTGTTTCGCTTTGTCCCTTCCGGCCCTAAGGTTTTCCACCTCCCCGGACAGGTCTGCGATCTTCTCTTCCTGAATGCTGAGTTTTTCCAGAAGCGATTCTTTTTCCTTCTTCAGGGAACTTGCGAATCGAATCAGGGAATCCACCTTGGTTTCCAGGACCTCAAACTGATCCTTTTCCTCGCCTTTTTGCATATGGCTCTCCACAATCATTCTCTTCGTTTTGCAGTTTTGAGAAGGACCCCCATGCTGGATGCTTCTGTCTCTTTCAAAAAGCTGAAATGTTACAGAAAATGATTCTATCTTGAGATGGTAGAAAGTCAATAAAAAAGACAAGCACCGTGCTTGTCTTTTTTCACCAAAAACACCAAATTCTCAAGAGGTTAATTGTGTTCAGCCTTCGCAGCCACCTTGAGCCTCACCATGGCCCGTCTCATGGCGCTGTCAGCCCTGAAAAAATCGATTTCCTTCTTGGACCGATCCTGGCTGAGTCTTTCCTTCGCCCTTTCGATGGCTTTTTTTGCCCTTTCAAGATCGATGTCACCGGCCTTTTCAGCCGCATCCACGAGCACCGAAACCTTGTTGTCGAACACTTCGGCAAAACCCGAACTCAAGGACACATAGCCTTTCTCCGAGCCTGCCGTGTAGCGTAATTCGCCGGGCAGGATGCCTGAGAGAAACGCGATATGCCCGGGCAGAACCCCGAACTCTCCTTCGGACCCGGGCAACACCACCATGTCCACCTCCCGCCTCAGGACCACCCTGGCGGGTGTCACCACTTCCAGATTGACTTTGTCCATTGCTTTTTAGTTTCCTCTTTTATCCTGCTGCAGCCATTTTTTCAGCCTGTTCCTTGGCCTCATCAATAGAGCCCACCATGTAGAAGGCCGCTTCGGGAAGGTCGTCATGCTTGCCTTCAATGATTTCCCGGAAACCTCGGACCGTCTCAGGCACCGAAACGTATCGGCCTTTTCTCCCGGTGAAGGCCTCCGCCACATTGAAGGGCTGCGACAGAAAACGCTGGATTCTCCTGGCCCTGGCTACGGTCAATTTGTCTTCGTCGGATAGCTCGTCCATGCCCAGAATGGCGATAATATCCTGGAGGTCCTTGTATTTTTGAAGGATTTGCTGTGTCTGCCGAGCCACCCGGTAGTGTTCTTCTCCGACAATGTTGGGGTCGAGAATCCTGGAGGTGGAATCCAGAGGGTCCACGGCCGGATAAATGCCCAGCTCCGCAATCGGTCTTGAAAGCACCACGGTCCCGTCAAGGTGGGCGAAGGTGGTGGCCGGGGCCGGGTCCGTCAGGTCGTCTGCCGGCACATAAACGCACTGCACCGAGGTGATCGATCCTTTGGTGGTTGACGTGATTCTCTCCTGAAGTTCACCGAGGTCCGTACCCAGGGTCGGCTGATACCCCACGGCAGAGGGAATTCGGCCCAGCAAGGCCGAGACTTCCGAACCTGCCTGGGTAAAACGAAAGATGTTATCAATAAAGAGCAACACATCCTGCCCCTGTTCATCCCGGTAGTATTCAGCCGCAGTGAGCGCGGAGAGGGCCACCCTGGCGCGGGCCCCGGGCGGTTCCGTCATCTGACCGTAAATCAGGGCCGCTTTGTTGATGACGCCCGACTCCTTCATTTCCAGGTACAGGTCGTTTCCTTCCCGCGTCCTCTCGCCCACCCCGGCAAAAACGCTGATTCCGCCGTGCTCCATGGCAATGTTGTGAATCATTTCCATCATGACCACGGTTTTGCCCACGCCGGCGCCACCGAACATGCCCATCTTGCCGCCGCGAGGAAAAGGGACCAGGAGGTCGATGACCTTAACCCCGGTTTCAAGCACCTTCACCGAGGTATCCTGCTCCACGAAAGCAGGGGCATGGCGATGGATGGGCAAAAACTCCTTTGCATCGACCGGCCCCAGACCGTCCACCGGCCTGCCCACCACGTTTAGAACACGACCCAGAATAGGCTCCCCCGAGGGCATCATGATGGGTTGCCCCGTGTTCTTGACCTTCATGCCCCGGACCAGACCGTCGGTCGTGTCCATGGCAATGGTTCTCACCACATTGTCGCCCAAGTGCAGGGCCACTTCCACGACGAGGTTATCCGGCGTATCGTCGATGGTAGGGTTTGAAATGGCCAGCGCCGTGAAAATCAGGGGCAGGTCGCCTTCCGGAAACTCCACGTCCACTACAGGTCCCGTAACCTGGATTACTTTCCCATCACTCATAGTTTGACTAAGACCTCCTGTATGTACTGAATGTGCTCATTACAACGATTTCTGTCATGCATTCCTGAGAGCCTCGGCCCCGCCCACGATATCCATGAGTTCCGCCGTGATCGCGGCCTGCCTGGCCTTGTTGTATACCAGGGTCAGGTGCCCGATCATGTCCGAGCAGTTCTTGGTTGCGTTGTCCATGGCGGCCATGCGGGCGGCGTGTTCGCTGGTTTCCTGCTGCAGAAAAGCATTCAGGATTTGGATGCTGATATGCTTCGGCAACAACTCGATAAGCAAGGCATCCGCCGAGGGTTCATAGAGGTATTCCGCTCTCGCCTCCTGAGCTTCTTCTACCTTGGGCGGCTCAATCGGAAGAAGCTTCAGCAACGTGGGCACCTGCTTTGCAACGCTCACAAAGCGGGAATAGATCATGTAGACTTCATCCACTTCATTGGCCAGGAACCTGGCGGTGAACTCGGAAGTCATCTTATTGACAAAAGAGATATCCACCGAACCGTAGATATTGGTGTAATCCCGGAGGATGTCGCGACCGGTCTTTCGGAAGAAGTCCCTTCCTTTCTTGCCCACCACCGTCATCTTGCACGCCATGCCCTTTTCCGACTGTTCCTTGAGCCACTTCTCGCCGCGCACAATGAGGTTCATGTTAAAACTGCCGCAAAGGCCGCGGTCCGCCGTAAAATGGAGAAGTTCCAGCCTGGAAACCGTTTCCTTTCTCGTAAGCAGGGGGTGGACGTCGCGATCGATTCGGCCGGCCAGGTTCCCGAGCACCTCGGCAAACTTGCGGGCATAGGGCTCGAAATTTTCCATTCTTGTCTGGGTGCTCCGCAGCCTGGCTGCCGCCACCATGTTCATGGCCCGGGTGATCTGCTTGGTTTTCTTAACGGCTGCGATTTTGTTCTGGATATCTCTTAAGGTTGCCATGGATTCCTTTCATCCTCTCCGCAACGGTTCTAGGCAGGCTGAAAGATGGTCTTAAACTCATCGAGCGCCTTCTTGATCTTAGCCTCCAGGTCATCGCTGATTTGTCCCTTTTCCTTGATCTCACCCAGGATATCGGCGTGCTTGGCCTCCATGAATTCGATCATCTGCTTCTCATAGGCGCTGACCGCATCCACGGGCCACTCATCCAGGTATCCATAGGTCCCGGCGGCCAGAATCATGATCTGCTTTTCTGCGGACATAGGCTGGTACTGGGGTTGTTTCAACACTTCCAAGAGTCTCCGGCCGCGGTTGAGCTGTCGCTGGGTGGCCTTGTCCAGGTCGCTGCCGAATTGGGCGAAGGCCTCCAGCTCCCGGAACTGGGCCATGTCAAGGCGAAGGGACCCTGCGACCTTTCTCATGGCTTTGGTCTGGGCCGAGCCGCCCACCCGGGATACGGACAATCCCACGTTGATGGCCGGCCTGATGCCCGAGAAGAACAAGCCCGGTTCGAGATAGACCTGGCCGTCGGTAATGGAAATCACGTTGGTGGGGATATAGGCGGAAACGTCGCCGGCCTGAGTCTCGATGATCGGCAGGGCCGTCAACGACCCGCCGCCGAGCTCGTCGTTCAGCTTGGCGGCCCGCTCAAGCAGCCTCGAGTGGTTGTAAAAGATGTCACCCGGAAAGGCTTCCCGCCCCGGCGGCCTTCTCAGGAGCAGGGAAACCTGGCGGTATGCGACGGCCTGCTTGGAAAGATCATCGTAGATAATCAGCGCGTGCTGTCCCCTATCGCGGTAATATTCACCGATGGCGCAGCCGGCGTAAGGGGCGATATACTGCTGGGTGGCCGGGTCGCTGGCGCACGCCGCGACCACCGTGGTGTATTCCATGGCGCCGTGCCTTCGGAGCACATCCACCACCTGGGCCACGGTGGATTTCTTCTGTCCCACGGCCACATAGATGCAAAAGATTTTCGAGTCCTTCTGGTTGATGATGGCATCGACGCCGATCGCCGTTTTCCCGATCTGCCTGTCGCCGATGATCAACTCCCGCTGGCCTCTGCCGATCGGCGTCATGGCGTCGATCGCTTTGATTCCGGTGTACATGGGTTCCTTCACCGGTTGTCTGGCGATGACCCCCGGCGCCACCATCTCGATCCTGCGGTATTCCGTGGCTTCGATGGGGCCTTTGCCGTCCAGGGGATTGCCCACCGCGTCGATGACGCGGCCGAGGACCGCATCTCCCACCGGGATCTCCGCGATCCGGCCGGTCCGCTTGACCACATCCCCTTCTTTGATCTTGGTGTCATCCCCCATAATGGCGACACCCACATTGTCCTCTTCCAGGTTAAGGCAAAGGCCGAAGATGCCGCCCGGGAACTCAAGCATTTCCATGGCCATGGCGTTTTCTACGCCATAGACGCGGGCGATGCCGTCTCCAACGGACAGAACCGTCCCTGTCTCGCTCATCTCAATCTTCTGCTCATAGTCCTTAATCTGGTTTCTAATGACTTGGCTGATCTCTTCTGCTCTGATTTCCATTATCTATATTCACCCCTTTTCAGTGATTCTTTGAGCCCCTTCAATTGGGCCTTGATGCTTCCATCCAAGACCAGGTCGCCGATCTTGACGACGATCCCCCCGATCAGGGTATCATCCTCCCTGGTTTCCATTCGTATCTTCCGGGAAGTCAACCCCTCAAGCACTTTTTCAAGCCGCTTTCTGGCCTCCTCATGCAGGGGCTTCGGCGTGATCACTTCAGCGCGGGCCACATTGGCAACATCGTCCATCAACTTCTCATAGAAGACATAGATGCCGGCAATCCCGCTCAGCCGGTTTTTATCGAGAAGCAGATTCAGAAAGTTCTTCACCGTCTCGGAATATTGAGCCTTTTGAAAAACAACGTTCAAAATCCTTTTGCGGTCTTCCAGTTCGAATACAGGATTGGAGACGGCCTGTGCAAATTCCTTGTTCTGCTGAAAAAAGGACGAAAACTCCTGCAGCTCTTCGCCGTATTGCCGGTATTTGCCGTCTTCCTTTCCAAGGCTCAGCAAGGCCTTCGCGTACCTTTTTGAAACCCTTGACGTGCTCAATGCCTTTTGCCCACCCTTTCTATGAATTCATTGACCAACTTGTTTTGGTCTTTTTCCGTCATCTCTTTTAGAAGAATCTCTTCCGCCTTCCGGGTGGTCAGGGCCGCCACGTCCGACTTGAGGCGCTCCCCGGCGGCCTTCATTTCCTGGCGGATGGCGGCTTCAGCGTCTTCAATAATCTGATTCACCCTGAGTCGCGCCTCGGCCACAAGTCTTTCTTTTTCAACCAGCCCTTCAGCCCTGAACTGTTCGAGGACATCTTTCTTGTGCGTATCGAACTCCTGGAGGCGCTTCTCCAGTTCCCGGTATTTCTTTTCCGCTTCCTCTTTGTTCTTCTTTAGTTCCTCCAGTTTCTTTTGGATCTCCTCGCCTCGAGACACAAAAAATTGCTTGATCCCAACCTTTTTCAAGGCCACAAAAAGGATGATCACAAGAAGGGAGAAGTTGACGATTCGGTAAAAGAGGTCTTTGAGATCCGCGCTCCGATCCTGGCCATGAGCCGCATCTCCGGCTGCCAGGGCAAGGCCGCAGAAGAAGAGGATGCCTGCGAGCACCAGCAAGAGAAAAGCAAGAGACCTTTTAGGAAGGTGACGCCGCTTTGCCATCAGACACGCCTCCCGAGGAGTTTCTCCGCCAATTCTTTTGAGAAAGCCGCAAGCTCGTTTTCAAGGGATTGACGAGCCGCGACCAGTTTGCGTTCCATCTCTTCCCTGGCCTGACTGATCATGTCTCCCGCCGTGTTCGAGGCCTCCTGCACCAATCCCTTTTCCTCCTCGATCCCGAGAGATCGGATGCTTTCCTTCAGCGCCGACCCCTCTCGCCTGGCCCCGGCCAGGTTTTCCTCCAGATCGTAGGTCAGGTCGGCCGCTTGGTCCTCCAAATCATCGATCCCGCTCTCAAGGGCTTCCATTTCAGTCCGCCTTTTGCGCAGCACGTTCCGAATGGGTCTGTAAAGAATCAGGTTGAGAATGATTAGAAGGAAAAGGAAATTGGCGATTTGCACGAACAGGGTGTAATCAATTTTCAGCATAGCCCCCTATCCTTCTCGCTAGCGTATGGCTTTTATAAGAAAAAGCTTCACCTTGTCAAAACTTTTTTGACCGATTCCACAAAATTTCTGAGCCGTCACGTTTGATGACTTCGTAAAAAATCGCCAATCGGGACGGCACAGTAAAAAGCTTCAGATGCAAGGCGCGCGAATCCTGAGGAACGAGGCGTACATAGAAGTACGCCGCAGTGACGAAGGATGAAGCGCAACGCCGCAGATGGACTTTTTACGAAGCCGTCAAGTTTGGGGCGCTTCGTTTTCGTCCTGCAGCTCACCCGCCGCCGACATCCGGCACTCTCCGTCGAAAATAACCCCTTCATCCATGACGATAACGGGCGCCTGGATGTTTCCGAACACCTTGCCCGGGGCGTGAATTTCGATTCTTTCCCCGGCAAAAAGGCTCCCCCGGATCTCTCCGCTGATGATGAGATGAGAAACGCGAACATCGGCTTGGACCGTTGCAGCGTCCCCCACGATCAGGGTTCCATCCCCCGAAATTTCCCCCTTGAATCTCCCGTCAACGCGAACACTCCCTGTAAAAGAGAGCTTTCCGTCGAATTCCGTGTTTCTGCCCAGGAAGGCGTTCATCTCATCTTTCTTTTTCATCACCGGTGTTCCGAAATGGAATGGGTTTGGATATCACATGCAAAATCCTATTGCAAGCAAAAACCGGGGAAAAAACCTGTCATTGAAACATGAATCTGCGCATACTGATATTCATCAAGATCCCCATGCCGATCATTGTCGAAATGATGGACGAACCGCCGTAGCTGAACATGACCAGAGGGATACCCACCACGGGAAGCAATCCTGTTGTCATGCTCACGTTAATCATGGTCTGCCAGAAGACGATGGCCACCACGCCCACCGCGATCATGGCTCCAAAACGATCTTTTGAACTGCGCGCAATGTTGATTCCCCAGAGAATCACGGCAAGATAGAGCGACAGCAGGATCAAGGCCCCCACGAATCCCCACTCCTCGGCCAGGACCGAAAAGGCAAAGTCCGTGTGCCTTTCCGGAAGGAAGTGAAGCCTGGTTTGGGTGCCCTGCAAAAAGCCTTTCCCCCACAAAAGACCGGACCCGATTGCGATTTTGGACTGGTTAATATGGTAGCCGGCGCCCAAGGGGTCCAGATTCGGGTCTAGAAAAGTGAGGATGCGCCTTTGCTGGTATGCCTTTAAGCTCATCCAGAGAAAGGGAACGGAGGAAACCGTGCAAAAGACCAGGATAAGAAGGGAGCGCCATCTCATTTTTGCAAAGAGAATGATGGAAAAGGAAACGATGAGGAGGAGCAAGGCCGTTCCAAGATCCGGTTGTTTTAGGATGAAGAGAGCCGCAACGGCCATGAGCACAAAGGGCAGCCACAAATCCCGCAGCCGATACTCGCTGAGCTGGGCGTGGTCGTTGAAGAATTTGGCAATAGCGACGACCATGCAGATCTTCATGAGTTCCGAGGGCTGAAAAGAGAGGCCCCCGAAGCCGATCCATCGCTGAGACCCTGAGCGCACGTCTCCCAGAAAAAAAACAACCACGAGGAGAAGCAAGGCAAAGAAGTACAAAGGGTAGGCGAGTCTTTCCAGGTGATGGTAATCAAAGGTCGTCATCACGAGGAGGACCATGAACCCGATGACGAACCAGTAGATCTGTTTCATAAAGATCTGCGAGCCCCCTGCCCCTCGGATCGGGTAGGTCGCGCTGTAAAGATTGAGGACACTGATACTTGCAAGGAGCACAAGGAGGAGGAAAAGGGTCCAGTCGAAATTTTGTATGAGCCGTCGATCAAACATGCCTTTTGCTCCGTAAACCCATTATTCCGCCGGGTCCCTCCGGGCCGCGATCCGGCTCCCTTGGGCCCCATTTAAATAGGCTTTAATCAATTCACCTGCTATGGGCGCTGCAGCAGCCCCACCGCCGCCGCCGTTTTCCACAAGCACGGCTATGGAAAGGACCGGGTTTTCTGCAGTGGCCAGAGCGACAAACCAAGCGTGATCTTTGAATTCCGGAGGGATATCCTCTTCTTTCCCAAAGGCCTTCTCCCTTTCAAGGGAGACGACCTGAGCGGTGCCGGTCTTTCCGGCCACGGTCCCTTCTTTGATCTTGGATCTTGCCCCCGTTCCCCGAGGCTCGTTGACGGCGCCGATGAGCGCATCCCTGATCAGGGCCAAGTGTTCTTCCTTGGCCTTAATCTTTCCTCCCTGGCGGGACGTAAACCGGTAACTCTCCTGCCCCTCCTTGCCGACCCACTTGACGACCCTGGGTTCGTATAAGATGCCGCCGTTAAAAAGAGCCCCCATAAGCCCCGCCATCTGAATAGGAGTGACCAGCACGAAACTCTGGCCGATTGAGGTTGAAATGGTCTCACCAGGCTGCCAAGGAATGCCGAATCGCCGCAACTTCCATTCACTAGTGGGAACAAGGCCCTCTTTTTCGGAACCCAGCTCAAAGCCGGAGGCTCGACCGAGGCCGCACATTTTGGCGTACTGGGCGATCTTATCCACCCCTAGACGCCTGCCCAGTGTGTAGAAATAGACGTCGCACGATTCCACCAAGGCCCGGTGCAAATCCACTCTTCCGTGCCCCTGCTTTCTCCAGCACCGAAACGTTTGGCCGCCGAGTTTGAAACTCCCACCGCAAAACACCGATTCCTGCGGATCGATGAGCCCCTCTTCCAGCCCGGCCAGGGCCATGACGATCTTGAAGACCGAGCCGGGGGGGTATTGCCCCTGGATGGCCCGGTTCTGCAAGGGGAAATCCTTGCCAGTGGTGAGCCTGGTCCATTCCGCTCGCTCCAGACCTTCAATAAACATATTGGGGTCATAGGAGGGAGCGCTCGCCATGGCCAAAATCTCTCCGTTCATGGGATTCATGGCCACAATGGCGCCCTTCTTGTCGGAAAGTGCCTTCTCGGCCAGAAGCTGGAGGTTCTTGTCAAGGGTGAGTGCCAGGTTTGCCCCTGCTGTCGGCGGCTTTCTCGACAACACCGCCAGCCTGCGGCCCGCCGCATCCACTTCAACCTGTTCACCCCCCCGGGTCCCCTGCAGCTCCTTTTGCCAGATCCTTTCCACACCGAACTGGCCGACCAGGTCGCCGGGTCTGCCGTCTTCATAATGCCCGCTCTTCAGTTGCCGGTCGCTGATTTCTCCAAGGTACCCGATCAAATGAGCGGCAAAGTCGTTCATCACGTAGTGGCGCCTGGGTTTCACCTGGATCGCGACCCCCGGCAGATTGAAGAAGTTGGCCTCCATAACAGCCAATTCCTCACGGGAAAGGTTTTTCTTGATCGGGATGGGCCTGAAACCGTACCGGGAAGATTCCCCTGCCAGCTTCTCGAGGACATATCCTGCATCGAGCCCGATCAGTCGATCCATGTGCTCTGCCAAGTCCCTGCGGTTTTGGATATCCTCGGGTACCAGGAAAAGATCAAAAGAAGGACGGTTGTCGACCAGCAAATCTCCGTTGCGGTCGAAGATCATTCCCCTGAAAGGAGGGATGTCCAGAAGTTGGATGCGGTTGCTCTCCGACTGGACCCTGTAGTCAGGACCGTGGACCACCTGCAACAGCCAGAGTCTCAAAATGAGTGCGCTGAAAGTCACAACAGCAAGGACCATGACAACTTTCAGGCGGGTGCTGAAGATTTCGATGGAAGCCTGCTCAAAGCCTGAAAATCTCAAAGCCGTCCTCCCTGAACGATCACGGCCCTTGCCTGATCACAAGATTTCTTCACGCGCTTTCCCTCTCCTGCCCCAACCAGGCCGTTTTGATCCAGTCGAAAAGGGCGAACACAAAAGGCGCTATCAGACCTGTCACGGCCGCTGAAACGGCAAAGCCCAGGAAAAGGGAGGAGGAAAAATGCACCTGGTATGCAAAAATATCCAGCAGACCCACCAGGCATAACTGTCTGATAAAAGCCCCGAGAAAAACCAGAATCATGGGTCCTTTGATGGTTTGCAGATCAAAGAACCGGGACCCCAACTCAATGGTCAAGAAAACCAACATATAGAGAAGGGTGAAGAGCCCCGGCACGCCGGCCGCAAACAAATCCACGAGCATGCCCAGGAAAAAAGCATAAACGCAGGCCCCTGTCCTTCCCGAGTGGATCAACAAATATCCTATCATCACGGTGACCAGATCAATGTCAAGAAAATAGGATCCCATGGCGGTCATGAAGCTGCCTTTGAAAAGGACCTGCAAGATCCCCACGAGCCAAGCCAGGGCGGTTATGGCTATTCTTTTTCCTCGGTCCTGTCGAATAGCGGATCCTCCTTCATAATGACCAGGACATCCTCCAGCTTCGAGAAATCCACCATAGGTTTCACCTTGACATTCCGGAAGAACTCCCAGGGCGCATCCTGGACCTCCACCACCTCGCCCACAGGGAACCCCTTTGGAAACACCCGGTCCATGCCCGAAGTCACCACCATGTCCCCCACCATCACATCGCCGGCCTTCACCACATAGTCGAGCTTGCAAAGGCCTGCGGAAAGGCCTTTGACGATGCCCTTTTCCCTCGAACGCTGGACAAGGCAGTCAACCGCGCTGTTCTGATCGATAATGAGCAGCACTTTGCTGTACCTGGAAGACACGGAGACAAGACGTCCGGCCACGCCCTTGGCGTCAACCACAGGCATGTTCATTTTTAGCCCGGAGTCCTTGCCCTTGTCGATGATCACCGATTCGAACCACCCCGAGGGGTCCCGGCCGATCACCTGGGCTTGCGTGACAGGCCAGGGTATTTCATCCTTGAACCGGGGAAAACCCTCAAGCCTCTTTGATGCGGCCGCCATCTCGCGATACCTTGCGTTTTGCATCCGAAGAAGGTCGATTTCTTTCTTCAATGCTTTGTTTTCTTCCTGCACGTTGATCAGGGCAAAGTACTTCAGCCAGAGGCCTTCCACGGCGTTGATCGTCTTTGAGACAAAATTCTGGAGCGGTGCGGTTCCCTCAACGATAAGCTGTTCGGCAGGTCCCCATGACCGTCTTTTGCCCACATTGGCGGAGATGAGCGCAAAAGCGATAAACAGGAATGCAATATAAATCCAATATGTTTTTATCCGGCGCAGATTCAGCAAAGACCTCGATCCAAGCTTAAAGGTTACTCGATGGCGACCTCTCTTAAAAGATGGACATCATCCAGGGCCTTGCCGGAGCCGAGCACCACGGCAGACAGTGGATCTTCAGCGACATGAACGGGCAGCTTCGTTTCTTTTCTCAAGAGCGCATCCAGATTCATGAGGAGCGAGCCCCCTCCCGACAACATAATGCCTGTGTCCACGATATCTGCGGCAAGCTCAGGGGGCGTTTGTTCCAGGGCGATGCGAACCGTTTCCACGATCGTCTCGATCAGCTCCGAAAGCGATTGCCTCACTTCATCGGAATCAATGGTCAGAATCTTGGGGATCCCCGAGATCAGATCGCGACCTTTCACCTCCATCGTCTCCACGTGGTCCGGAGGGGAGGCGTTTCCGATGGTGGTTTTGATCATTTCGGCCGTCGCAAGCCCCACCAGAAGATTGTACTTTCGCTTGATGTACCCGAGGATGGCTTCGTCCATCTTGTCCCCGGCTGCCCGCACGGATTTGCTGTAAACGATCCCGGCCAGCGAAATCACCGCCACCTCCGTGGTGCCGCCGCCGATATCAACGATCATGCTGGCTTTCGGCTCAGTGATCGGCAGACCTGCGCCAATCGCCGCCGCCATGGGTTCTTCCATCAAATAGACCTCCCTGGCCCCCGCCGATTCAGCCGAGTCCCTCACCGCCCTTTTCTCCACCGGGGTGATCCCCGACGGCACACAAATGATGATGCGGGGTCTCATTAATTTCCTGCGGTTGTGCACTTTCTGGATAAAATGGCGCAACATGGCTTCGGCGATTTCGAAATCCGCGATGACGCCGTCCTTCATGGGCCGGATGGCCTCAATGTTGCCCGGCGTCCGGCCCAGCATCTTTTTCGCTTCTCTGCCTACGGCCAGGACCCTGCTGCCCCCCTTTCCGTCTTCCCTGACCGCCACCACAGAGGGTTCTCTCAAGACAATGCCTTTGCCCTTGGAATAAACCAGCGTGTTCGCAGTACCCAGGTCGATAGCCAGATCTTTGGAAAAAAGTCCCAGCAGAGGATCCAGCAGCATGGCAATTTCCTTTCAAAATGGAACCATCAAGATGACTTTGAGTGAAAACCTTTACTAAGATCTTGACAAAGCGCCGAAGCTTTGTCTATATAACTCTTTTTGCATTCTTTTAGAAATGGATATCGCGTGACGCTATGAAAAGAACATTTCAGCCGAGCAATATTAGACGGGCGCGTACTCATGGTTTCAGGGCCAGGATGAGCTCGACCGGGGGCGTAAAGGTCCTCAAAAGAAGAAGAGCCAAGAGACGAAAGCGACTGACCGTTTAAGGGTCTTCCCAAAACGCTTTAAGCCTTATGGTGATGCGTGATTTCTCATTCCCTAAGCGTGAAAGAGTATTAAATAGAGCCGATTTTGTCAAATTAAATCGCGAGGGGAGGAAACACCATACCGCACATTTTGCGATGTTTTTTCGCAAGACCGGGCTGGCTCATTCAAGGCTGGGGATCACCACGAGCAAAAGGGTAGGCAAGGCCGTCACAAGAAACAGAACGAGGCGCCTTATTCGAGAGGTCTATCGGCTTCACAAGGCTTTTTTTCCCCCCGGCTGGGATATCCTGATCGCAGCAAGAAAAGGGGCGGGCGACCTTGATTTTTGGAAGGTGAGAGAGGAAATCCTTGGTTTTTTCGTGGATAAAAAGCCTGGTGCACTTTTTTAGGTATATCCCGATCGGACTGATCGCGTCTTATCAATACCTGATATCACCCCTTCTTGGGCCCTCCTGCCGGTTTTATCCCACCTGCTCGACCTATGCCCGGCTGGCGATCAAGAGATATGGCGTTTTCAAGGGCGGCTTTCTATCCCTGCTGAGGATCTTTAAGTGCCACCCCATGCACCCGGGAGGATATGACCCGCTCCCATAGCCGGATCTTCCTGTCGTGGAAGCAACACAATTTCTCAGTGAGCTTTAGGTTCTACCCATGGATAAAAGGACAATTGTCGCATTCGCTCTTTCCTTGCTTGTACTCATTCTCTGGTCTGTTTTCTTTTCCCCTCAACCGGAGCAAAGGACAGAGCCCCAGCTTATGGAAGAAGAGCCGCAGAGAAAACTTTCCCCTTCTCTTTCGCCGGCCCCCCCCTTGCCCGCGATCCGGGAGCGCGCCCCCGAACCCGCCGGCCCGGAGGAGAGGGAAAGGGAAATCGTCATCGACACCCCCCTGTACCGGGCTGTTTTCACCAATGCAGGACCTGCGTTAAGAAGCTTCAAGCTGAAGAAATACCGTTTGACCACCGAACCGGAGTCGCCCCTGGTCGAACTGGCCCACGAAGGCGAGGATTTGATCCAGGTCTCTTTTGGTCCCCTTTACAAAGAAGGGGAGGCGCCCATCATCTTCAAACCCAGCGAGACAGGTTTTTCCCTTGATCCGTGGTCCGCACCCAGAGACCTGGTTTTCACGGCCGTCACGCCCTCGGGAGTCTCCATCCGCAAGTCCTTTTTGTTTGACCCGAACCGCTATCTCATTGAACTCACGCTGGACTACGTCAACCGATCCGAACGCTCCATAGAAGGAAACATGAAGGCTCGGCTCGCCAACCTGCCTCCCAAAGAAAAGGCCAGCTATTATTCCTTCGTCGGCCTGTCTTTCCTGAAGGAAGGGAGGATCGAAGAAATCGATCCCGGCAAACTGCAAGAAGAAGAAAAAGCCTTTTCAGGCCCCTTTCGCTGGCTGGCTTACCAGCAAGATTATTTCATGGCCGCCATCATCCCCGACGCAGCCCCCCAGGGCCGCTTTGTGGCAAGGGTGCTTCCGACCATGATCGTAGAAGGCATCTGGATGGGACCCACCGAGGCTCTGGTTCCCGGCGGTCGGATCACATCCCGGCTCACCCTTTTCCTCGGCCCCAGGGATCTGGGCATTCTGAAAGAAGCGGGCAAAGATCTTGAGAAAGCCATCAACTTCGGTTGGACCGACATTATTGCCAAACCCCTCCTCTATACCTTGCGTTTTTTCTACGGCTATTTTCACAACTTCGGCATCGCCATCATTCTGCTCACCATCGTCATCAAGATCCTGTTTTGGCCTCTGACCCACAAGAGCTACAAATCCATGAAGGAAATGCAAAAGCTTCAACCCCTCATGGCCAAAATCCGCGAAAAATACAAAAACAATAAGGAACAGATGAACAGGGAAATGATGGGGCTTTACAAAACCTACAAGGTGAACCCCATGGGGGGATGCCTGCCCATGATCATCCAGATCCCCGTTTTTTTTGCCCTCTTCAGGGTTCTGGGCGTTTCCATTGAGTTGAGGCATGCTCCCTTCTTTCTCTGGATCAACGACCTTTCGGCCCCTGACCGGCTCTTCCGTTTTCCCTTTGAGATCCCCTTCATGTCGCCTCCCTATGGAATCCCTGTTCTCACGCTCCTGATGGGAGCGTCCATGTTCATCCAGCAAAAAATGACCCCCACCCCGGGCGACCCCACCCAGGCCAAGATCATGCTGTTCCTGCCCATCATCTTCACGGTCATGTTCATTAACTTTCCCTCTGGTCTGGTGCTCTACTGGCTGGTCAACAACGTGCTCTCCATCGCCCAGCAGTACCGCATCATTAAAGGATCAGCGTAGCCGTCGGAGGACGATCATGGGAATAAATACCTACGAGTTCGAAGGAAAATCAACCGAAGAGGCCATTGAAAATGCCGCCCGCAACTTAAACGTCCCTGTAGAGGAGTTGAATGTTGATATCATCGAGCCGGGTTCGGCCGGGATCTTCGGACTGGTCGGAGGAAGAAAAGCCAGAATCAAAGTGACTCTCAAGAGCACACCGGCGCCACAAGAAACCGATGAACTTCTTGTGGCTCAACAGGCGTTGGAGAGGATTCTCTCCCTTCTCCCGGTAGAAGCGACCATTCGCTCGGATCGAATCGACGGCAAGGTGAACCTGACGATCATCGGGGACCGCTCCGGTCTGCTCATCGGCCGCAAAGGCAAAACCCTGGATGCCCTGCAATACATTGTTACGAAAATCGTCAACAAAGCACTCGATAAAAAGATCCACCTGGTCATTGACTCGGAAAACTACAGGCAGAGAAGAACGGATTCCATCACCCAGCTCGCATTGAAAATGGGAGAAAAAGCGAAAAGGATCAAGAAGCCCGTCACGACCAATCCCCTGAACCCTCATGATCGGCGGCTTGTGCATCTTGCACTCAAGGAGGACGGCGAACTGGAAACGAGGAGCAGAGGCGAAGGCCTGCTCAAAAAGGTGGTGATCCTTCCAAAGAACAAGTAGGGGGTGGTTGAACAAACCGGGAGCAGAAGCGGCCCCGGGCTTTTCGCTCTCGGCTCTATGCTCCTTGCTTTTTGCGCCGTGCACCGTGCGCCGTGTACCGTCTCTGTATGCCTTTCGACCCTTCAAACACCGACACCATCGCCGCCATTTCCACGCCTTTGGGTGTGGCGGGCATCGGCATTGTGCGCATCAGCGGCCCTGATGCAAAAACCATTCTCCGGAAGATATTCAGACCCAAAAAACCCACCGCCGCCTTTCAGAGTCACCGCCTTTATCTCGGCCACCTCTACGACCCTGAGACAGGAGGGGCCGTGGATGAAGTTCTTCTCTCCTTGATGGCGGCGCCCCGCAGCTACACACGGGAAGATGTGGTGGAGATCAACACCCACAGCGGTTACCTGCTTCTTTCGCGGATTCTGGAAATCGTGGTCCGGGAAGGAGCCCGCCTGGCCCAACCCGGCGAGTTCACCTTTCGTGCGTTCATGCACGGCCGAATCGACCTCAGTCAGGCCGAAGCCATGATGGACCTGATTCATGCCCAATCCGAAAAAGGCCTGCGCCTTGCCGCAAATCACATGCAAGGCTCTTTCCGGATCGAGGTGGAGCGCCTCAGACAAAGGGGCCTGGATTTTCTTGCCCGCATCGAAGTGCTCATCGACTATCCCGATGAAGATCCTTCTGCGCTGCCTGAGGCCGGCGAGATCGACACAGACCTAATCAAGCCTCTTCAAGCACTCATCGCCGCTCACGATCAGAGCAAGATCTGGATCCAGGGGATCGCAACGGCGATCGTGGGCCGCGTGAATGCCGGAAAGTCAAGCCTTCTCAACCGTCTTCTCGAGGAGGAGCGCGCCCTGGTGAGCTCGATTCCAGGAACCACGAGGGATGTGATCGAATCCACGCTTTACATTCAGGGTCTTCCCCTCCGGCTCATGGACACTGCAGGATTCAGGCGAAGCAAAGGGACCCTGGAAAAAAAGGGGATGGAGCGAACCCGCAGGAAAATAGAGGGAGCGGAACTCATCCTTATGATCATTGACGGGAGCCGTCCTTTGAACGAAATCGACAGGGATATCCTCGCAGAGATCCGGAAAAAACCGGCCCTCGTGGTTCTCAACAAAACCGACCTGCCTTCGAAAATCAACCGGGAGAAATTGAATGAGGCCGTCGCCGGGCTTCCCCTGGTTCGCATCTCCGCTCTTACCGGGGACGGCATTGAGGGGCTTCGCCGGGCCATCCGGACGCTTGTCCTTTCAGACGAAAAGTCCTTCCCCGATCTTCTGATGGCGCCCAATGTGAGGCAAGCGCAGGCCCTGGAAAAGGCTTACCACCATTTTGCCAGGGCCGCCCAAAATCTGGAACAGGAAATGCCCCTGGAGATTGTCGCCTCGGACATGCATGAGGCCCTGGCCGCCTTTGGAGAAATCGGCGGCGAGACCACCCCGGAGGACGTTCTGGACCGGATTTTCAGTCAATTCTGCCTGGGGAAATAACGCACGCAAAAAGCGCCCAGGGTTCAGCGTTCAGGGTTCAGAGGTTACTGCAGCTCAAACCCCCGTGTGATATTGATCAATCATTGAGACACCAAACTTAACACACCCGCTCTAACGCCGCTATGAGCAAGATGAATACACAATCCCTGAACAGGAAATGGTTTGGCGTTTTTCAACCCAGAACGGTGAACCCTGAACCGCTCAACCCTATAGGTATCCTTTGAAGAAATAATAGGCGAGCTTTTGATACTCCAGCAGGACTTCCCGGAGTTGCTTAGGGTTCTTCCACCATGCCTCGGGATCGTACTTGGAGTAGGACGAGGGAATCACCAGAATGGAGACCTCATCTTGTGCCATCGCCTTTTTGAACGCAAGAAAGGCCCGCCTGCTGTGGGTGGGAGAGGTGACCAGAATGAGGGAGCGGTGGTTTTTTTCACGGACAAGTTCTCTCACGAGGCCCGCCTCCATGACCGTGCTCTCAGAGGGGGTGTCACGGGTAAGGATCGCAGACTCGGGAACACCCAATTCCTTCAGCATCAGGATCATCAAGTCTCTGCTCTCCGGATAGGAGACGCCTCTTTGTTTCAGGATGTCATAACCGTCGGGGATGATCTCCCTTGCCACGAAAACATGAGGAGCCAAACCTCTTCGGTAAGCATCGGCCGCAGCAAGGCCCCGCTCCACATTCCCGCCCCCAAGGCAAACGATGAGATCGGACTTTTCCGGCGGATGGGCCACAACAAGATACCGGCCCATGCTCATGAGGAGCAGGCCGTGATAGGCGGAGATCAGAACATAGAGCAGGGCCAAAACAAAGAAAACCCATTTCAGGCGAGCGATGCCGCTCACCCTCGCCCCTTCGGGCTCGATCGGTTTGCTCACAGGGTAGCTTCTGCCTTCCCCCGTATCTCCGTGCTCGCGACCATAAGATGATCCCCCGCCGCCTGTGCCACGGGAAGATTCTCCGGCCTTGCCCCCCGACAGGATTTCCTGGAGTCTTGATTGCAGTGTTTTGCCGTCCATTTTGCTTGAGATCACCTCCGAAACCATTGTAGAAGAAACCCCTATTCTTGAAAAGGATTAAAAGGTTTTTTCCGTATCCAGCAACAGGGTCACAGGCCCGTCATTGACAAGGTGGACGTCCATCATTTCCTGAAACTCCCCGGCGGCCACGGCCAGCCCCATTCCCCGAAGATGGCGGATGAAATGCTCGTACAAGGCCCTGGCCTTGTCCGGAGGGGCGGCCCGGATGAAAGAAGGTCTTCGACCCTTCTGACAATCCCCCCACAACGTGAACTGGGACACCACAAGCATGCCCCCTTCCACCTCGATCACGGAGCGGTTCATCAACCCTTGCTCGTCGGAAAAGATCCGCAGGTGGGCGATCTTGTTCGCCAGGAACTCTCCCTGTTTTTCCGTGTCCTCGTGGGCCACGCCCAGGAAGACGAGCAAGCCATTGCCCACTTCGCCCACCGTTCTGCCGCCCACCTCCACGCGAGCCCTTTTCACCCTTTGCACCACCGCCCTCATGGGTTACCTCCGGTCTTTTGTCATTGGTCATTGGTCATTGGTCAAAGGAACTTTACACAGAGGCTGCCATGGTCTATTTTCTTCTCCATGCAACCTACTCTCATCCTTATCAACCCCTGGATCTACGACTTTGCCGCCTATGACCTCTGGTCAAAGCCCCTTGGTCTCCTCACCCTCGCCGGTTTCTTAAGAAACAGAGGCTTTCGCATTCACCTTATAGATTGTCTGGACATCCATCATCCGGGAATGCCTGCGAGCCCTTCCCTTATCCGGCCTGTGCGCCGGGCTTACGGAACAGGCAAGTTTTTCAGGGAAAGGATGCCGAAACCCCCGGCTCTCAAACATGTCTCTAGATCTTATAGCCGATACGGCATGGGCAAACAACTCTTTGTCGAAGCACTCAAGGCTGTGCAAAGACCCTCTGCAATCCTGGTGACTTCCCTGATGACCTACTGGTACCCCGGGGTCCTGGAGGCGATCAGGCTGGCCAGGGAGATCCATCCAAAGACGCCTGTTTTGGTCGGAGGCCTTTATGCGCGGCTGTGCAGGGAGCATGCCCTTCGGGTATCCGGGGCCGATGAGGTGGTAACGACCGCAGGTCCTCAGGATTTTTCAGCCCTCCTGGAACTTCTCCGGAAACTTGGCATTGAAGCGGCGTCCCCATCCGCAGCACCTCATCCTTATCCTGCCTTTGACCTGCTCCACGGGATCGATTCGGTGTGTCTCCAAACGTCCGTTGGGTGCCCTTTTCGTTGTCTATACTGTGCGAGCCCTTTTCTCAACCCCCACCTTTCCAGAAAAGGTCCTCTCCTGGTCCTGGAGGAAATCCTTTACTGGCAGGCAAAATGGGGAGTCAAGGATTTCGCCTTTTACGACGATGCATTGCTCCTGGGATTTGAATCGCACCTGAAAATCGTGCTCGAAGAGGTGGTAAGACAAAAGCGCGTGCTCCGCTTTCATACGCCGAACGCGCTTCATATCCGTGCACTCATCCCGCCTGTGGCAAGGCTTCTGCATGCTTCCGGGTTTCAAACCATCCGCCTTGGTTTTGAAACATCGGACATGGGCCTTCATTGCCGATTGGACGGCAAGGTCTCGGCAGGGGATTTTGAAAAGGCGGTCCGGAGCCTTGGGGCCGCAGGTTATTCCAAGAGACAAATCGGCGTTTACATTTTGGCAGGGCTTCCGGAACAGTCCGCAGCATCCGTGGAAGACTCCGTGCGTTTCGTAGATCGTGCAGGAGCCTCACCCTATCTTGCGGAATACTCCCCCATCCCTCACACAGCCTTATGGGACAAAGCCGTAGCCTGTTCAGATTACGACCTTGCCGCCGAGCCTTTGTTTCACAACAACACGCTCCTGCCTTGCTGGAACGCCGATCAGAGGGAAAGGTTTTCGCATATCAGGCGGGAAGTGCTCAGGATCCGTCGCTCCGGCGGTTGATCAGGCTTGCGGCATAGCCCGCGCCGAACCCGTTGTCGATGTTGACCACGGTGACGCCCGAAGCGCAAGAATTGAGCATGCCGAGCAAGGCCGCGATGCCCTCGAAGCTCGCGCCGTAACCCACGCTTGTGGGCACGGCGATCACGGGTTTGTCCACCAATCCGCCCACAACACTGGGAAGGGCCCCTTCCATGCCGGCCACAACGATGATGACCGAGGCGGCCGACAACCTTTCCCTGTGGCTCAGCACTCGGTGGAGGCCGGAAACGCCGACGTCATAGACCACATCCACCTCGTTCCCCATGAATCGAGCGGTGACGGCCGCCTCCTCGGCCACCGGAATATCGGAGGTGCCTGCGCTGATCACCAGGATGGTGCCCTTGCCTTTTATTCCGGGCGTCTTCTGGATCAGGGTGAGGACTCTAGCCTTGGGATAGTAGAGGCCCTGCGGGTATTTCGCTTGAATGGGCGCGACCTTGTCTTTGGAAAGCCGGGTCACCAGGAGGTTCTCCCCCCTGGCCAGCATTTTTTCCATGATGGCCAGAATATCCTCCACCTCTTTTCCTTGCCCGAAGATGACCTCTGAAAGCCCCCGCCTCAAGCTCCGGTGATGGTCGATGCAGGCAACGCCGATATCCTCGAACGGCAGGTCTTTGAGTTTCTCAAAAGCCTCGTCCACGGAAATCTCGCCGCCCTGCACGTGAAGAAGCAATTCCCTTATCCTATCCTGTTCCAAGATTGGTTCCCCCCAGAAAGTTTTTCGGTCATGCCCGCCGAAATCGAATCACCGCCACCCAGGCGCAGAAGACACCGTGCACACAGTATTTGGCCCAAGGCCGCGAGAGCTTCCGTAGAATCTTCACACCTCTCCCGATTCTACGGAAAATGCTTCTCTCTGCGATCTCTGAGCCTCTAGCGACCCCGAGAACCGCAGGGCAGCGAGTGGTGAGACCCTGTTTTTCTCAAGACCGCAGCTTTTTGGCCGTTTCCGCCACCCTTCGCCCCAGCTTGGCCGCGTTTTCTCCCACCTTTTGATCCGGAGTGCCCACGCAGGAA
>Ga0209164_1001191_pt1 | contig 36606 bp, 23 predicted proteins | sample MTBNYHSulfiMetaG_FD_187458 | JGI IMG/M metagenome (GOLD analysis project Ga0209164, IMG submission 187458) | Enrichment culture microbial communities from rom New York Harbor, USA that are MTBE-degrading - MTBE-NYH (New York Harbor Sulfidogenic)... | ecosystem: Environmental > Aquatic > Marine >... | reverse complement strand
GGTATATATTTGAACAGCTGCCGCTGGCTTCTTCACTGGAGGACTACGAGGCCCTGCTGCCGTGGAATGTTACTCCGAAGCAATTGAATGTGCCGGATAGCCTGGGTGTGGTTGCTTAGGCGCTTACCCCAGGTAGTTACCCCAAGATAATGGCTCATCAAATCCTGACGTTGATCAGCAGTCAAATGTGGCAGGCTGTTCTCAATTGTTGCCGGATCTGTGATCTGCTTTATTTCAGCCTGCCGTAATGAACCACCCACTGTCAGACGTTTCTCCACCACTAACATCACATAATATTTTCTTAATTGACGCTGGCGAGTATATTCAGCTGCACAATCAAGGTTGCGCAATACTTGATTTCTGTGGGGATACCAGGCAATATTCCTTGAAGCACCCAATTCCCTTCTTTTCCCCTCGATGAAAATAACAGAATCCTCCCCAAGTAAGGCACAGTCAACCTTGGTTACACCCTCCAGTCGCCACCAAGTTTGGCCAGGAATCTTTTTACAATCATCAATTGCTCCAATCGCTTCTGAAAAAGTTGCTGGGTCACCAGCCAACAAGAGTTCCCTTTTTCTCATTGTTTCAGGAGAGCAATTATAATTTGGATTGGTTAGCCTGTGAGGATTTGAGACAAGCCATTTGAGAAATGATTTTGGGGGATCCGCAGAAAGTTCAAAAATCGGTCGATTGTTGAGTTGAGCACTGTCCGGAATATATGATTGGCTCGACCGTGATCCCAATTTGAGCAACTTGCTAACCCAAGACAGACCGGAAGTATCTTTGCTATACAGAGCATTGAATACAGGTTGAACACGGGTAAGGGAGCTATCAAATCTGCCCAATCAGTATTCCTCCATTTCAACCGGTCCCTTTCCCATATCAATCACTGTTTCGGCGACTTTGGCTTCGAACCACTCCTTGAAAGCCTTGAATGTCATTTCAGGAAAAGATTCCGGCACAACCATCCAGGATTCCAACTCAAAAAGGAAAATATCCTGGTAGTTCTTCTTCAGCCAATTTTCGTAATTGTATTCATCGTAGGCATCTGGAATAAGGATAGCGGTATGATGCAATTCATCTCCAGACAAGCTGGGGCCATCATCTTCAAAGCTATTCGCCCAATCGATGTATGGTTGTTTCGGTGTGATAAGAAGGACAGTACGGTTGATCGTTTTCATAGTAAATATTATTTATTGACCCTTTAACTCTTCATTGAATTGACAACTGACCAGGATTATAAATCACAACGTTTATTACCCGGCTCATAGACCAATTCCGGTAGTATGACTTCCCATCGATCACATCGAACACTATCCTGATATTCAGTTCCTTCGTCCTCACGTCTGCGGACATAGATAGCGCCAACCCGGGCAGCAATACACTTCATTTCCCGAGGTGGTTTAAAATTCCGGGCAAGTCTGCCAACCACATTATTCTTGCCGTTCAATAGTTCTCGTCTTTCTCCATCCTGATGAAAAGAGAGAGTGTCATCAACAGCCAAGGCTTCAATTGCTTTATGGATAGTATCATTTGTTCCGCAACGGCCGACAAAACCGAGATTAACATCAGCCGGGGTTAAACGCATATAGCGGCGGGCAAGCTCAGGTGCAGGCTTCGGCAGTTGAATCTCTGAACGCCACAAAAAACAAGGTTCTTTCGGGAGTCCATCAAGCAGCACATGTCCGGTGTCAAAACGAGCCAGTACAAGAGTCTGCCTGGCACGCGTCATGGCAACATAATACAGACGCCGACTTGCATCCTTATCCTCATTTTGCCCGATTTTTTGCCAGCCTCCATCCAGCACCGCCACATGATCAAATTCCAAGCCCTTTGCCCTATGCCCGGTAAGCAGCATGAGTCCGGTCTGCCGTCGCCGCACTTCTCTCCCCCAATCCACCAGCCACTCTATGAAATGGCGGGCGGGCAACTCAACCCCGCCTGTCTCCAGCGCATATTCATCAACAGCTTCTCGCAGCAGAGACCACCAGTTTCCTTCCGGCCAGTCATCCAGCCATTTTTTCAACCCGGCTGCATCTATGAGTTTCTTTTCCCTGGTATCCAACCAGTCCAGCATGGCCTGAGTTTCACGGAGGCGCCAGAATGTAAGGTTTGACTCGTCAGCCATCTGCACCGGAATATCATGCAGTTCGCAATAACTGCGCACCGGTTCAAGGAATTTCCATTCCCTCGCAATCACCGCCGTTCGCTTCCAATCCCAATCAGGCGCAAGTGCTGCCAACCGCTGCAGCTCGGTCATAACTGCCATTGCCTGAGTCATAATATTGCTTCCTGCCGGCAGTAATTGCACTTTCCCTTGGGACACAGGATCTATCTTGTGCCAGACTCCTCCCAACGGCTCTTTTTTTCGTTTGCGATTAACCGTAATGGGATGCTCTGTTTTCATGCGCTGAGCAGCCGGATCAATGACAAAATTGGCTGCTTCGATGATATTGCTTGTCGAACGGTAATTTTCCACAAGATATGCAGGCCTGGCTGAATAATCCGCCTCAAATCTACGGATAAATTCCACTGAGGCGCCATCAAAAGCATAAATATTCTGATCATCGTCGCCAACGGCAAACAAACTGAGCCTGCCGTCTTCATCGATGCGAGTCCTCCCTGCTAAAGCAGAGATCAGCTCATACTGCTCCGGGCCGATATCCTGGTATTCATCTACCAGAATCCAACGAAAACCGGTAAGGAGACGGTCCCGCTGTTCATCGGCATCTTCCGGCGGCAGGCCCTCGCCTTTCAGCAAGGCCACAGCCTGCTGCAATACCTCCTTGAACATATCGCCATCAGCCTTTGTTTCCCGGCCGGCAAAACTTGCTCCAGTCAGTCGCATGGCAAGAGCGTGGCAGGTAAGTACGGTTACTCCTTTGGCGTCGTCACCAATCAATTCCCCCAGGCGACGGCGGATCTCTACTGCCGCATGCCTGTTATAAGCCAGCGCCACGATGCCCCGGGAATTTTCGCGGCGCACTCGCACCAGATAGGCGATGCGATGCACTAGGACCCTGGTTTTGCCCGAACCGGGACCGGCGAGAACCAGAATATTGGTCTGCTCACGATCATCGGCCACAATGCCCTGCTGGATCGGATTATGAAGCGATTCAACAATCGCACGCCAGGACTCCGGAGTTGTCTGCCGGGACAACTCCTTGTCGCGGTTCGGCAGCCAGCGTCGGAGAAACTCTTCTCGCTTCAGAGTAAAGTAATCCATGGTCAACCGTAGGGCATCAGCCATAGCCTCCAGGCCGCGATGGACATATTCGGCCATCACATGAATCTGTACCACCTGTTCCTGATAATGCAATTTCAGCGGAGTAAAGTCAGCCTTGAGAAAATTACGCTTTTCCTGACTGATCCGAATGGTCATTGCCGGTCGAAATACTGCAAGCCCTTTATTGAGTCGGATCACCTCCTGTTCGTGCAGCCATAGCAGCGCCCGGTCAACAAGTTTTTGAATATCTCGCACCTCCGCCTTGATGACCAGATTCCCCTGCAGAGCTCCGGTCAGCTTGCCCAGGGTTGTTTCCGCAAGTAAGTCTGTTCCTCGCAACCCTTGCGGCAAACAGGAGAGCAGATGCTCCAGTAACTGTCTTGCTGCTTCTCGACGCAGGCGTGCTGTTTTTTCAAGGGCAGGCCATTCACGTTGCAGTCCGACCTCCACCGCCTCGGCATCCAACCTCCGCAGACGCAGGCTGCCGGTTCCCCCTTCTTCGCTGCGGCCATCCTGGGAAATGCTTTTGATGATCCGCCACACCTTTTCCGGTAGGGCATAGGTATGTCCATCGTCTTTCAAACGCTGGGTGGCATGCCGCAAATGTAGAAACGATAATTCTCCTTTCCCCAGTTCCGGCGCCGCGACCTGCAACTCCTCTATTAAAGCTGTTTCCAGGGCTGCAGCCTCCTGGAAACGTTTCTGGGAAGAACTTTCCACCCCGCTGTGAATAAAGGCCGTCAATGCCGTATCATTGCTGGCGATGCCAAGCTGTTCAAGGTCATACAACGCCCGGCGGACACCTTCCGCAGTCAGTCCGCTTGCGCCCATCAGCTCATCGGTTGAAATTCCCTCATCAGGATCTGCGGTAATCAGCGCATCTACGATATCCAGCAGCTGGTCACAATATGCGTCAGTCATTGCGACCCTTGCCAATTTCTTTTTTGCTTCCTCCAGAGTTGCCACCCGCAAGGAAGATGGAAAAACCTGGACTCTGTTCTCCTCGCGGCTGAGCAATGCCGCCTCTTCCAACCAGGAAATGGCCGTGCGGACCCGTGTATCATCGGTGGCGGAATCACGATTGAATACACCCTCTTCCTCCTCGGCTAGAATCTCACCGGCTGTTGCCACCACTTCACCGCCCATGCGTTTCTTGCGGTCCAGATTTTTCAGCGATTTGAGGATTGCCTGGATCTCGTTTCGACTGAGACGGGAGTAAGCAGACATCCCGAACTGCTTTTCAACATCCTCCGGCGTATAAAGCAGAACACAATGGGCCGCCAGCCGGTCACGGCCGGCACGCCCCGCCTCCTGCAGATAATTTTCCAGGGACCCGGGAATATCGGCATGGATAACCAGGCGTACATCAGACTTATCGATTCCCATGCCAAAGGCATTGGTAGCCACTATCACCCGCAAATCTCCGGAGATGAAACGGGACTGCACACTTTTCTTGGTCTCCGGTTGCAAACCGGCATGATAGTGTGCGGCAGTCATCCCCTTTTCCCGCAGAAACTCAGCTATGTGCTCTGCATTTTTCCGAGTGGCACAGTACACAATCGCCCCTCCATTCGTTTCCGGGGGCAAATGGTGCTCTAGTATCTGATGGATGTGAGCATACTTCTCCCCGGATGTAGTTTGCACCACGGAAAAATCCAGATTATCCCGATGAGCGCCCCCATCCAAAAGTTGGAGCGTGATTCCAAGTTTATCCTCAAAGTGGTTTCGAATATCCTCCACAACATCAGGTTTGGCAGTGGCGGTAAGACAAAGTATTGGGGGGATGGGACCATCAGCAGCCTTTTCCCTGATAAATCTCCCCACATACCGGTAGTCAGGGCGAAAATCATGACCCCACTTGGAAAGACAATGCGCCTCATCCACTACCCAGGCCCCTATTTCCCTTTGTGCCAGGACATTCCGTAACCCTTTATTCCGCAACTGCTCTGGAGAAATAATCAAAATTCCCACATCACCGAGCCGTACGCGGTCCAGAACATCGGCGCGCTCCGGCATCGACAGCAGACCGTTGAGTGCAGCACAGCAGGTTATTCCCCTGACTTCGAGTCCGGCAACCTGGTCCGACATCAAAGCTACCAGGGGAGAAATAACTACCGTCATTGCTCCGGTTTTGTCATAGCGTGAGAGGGCCGGCAATTGATAACAAAGTGATTTGCCAGTACCGGTCGGCAAAATTCCCAGCACATGTTCACCGCGCATTGCCGCTTCAACAATAACCTGCTGGAGAGGAATCCCAGTGGCATCAGTAGGTTCCGGACGGAAATCCACAAACCCGAACCAACGTTTGAGTTCTTTGCGGGCGTCATGCCGTTCTCGGCACCAAGTGCACTTTGGATCGCTGCAAATACTGTCCCGCAGCCGTTTAACCATTTTTCCAGCTTCGGGAAATTGATGCCGGACCCATGGAGGCATCACCGAATTTCCACCACTCACCGAAAGCCAAGCCAGAGTGTAAGCCATTGCCCAACCATTCGGGGGGATTGACTCAAGAATTTCCCGTGCCTGAGTTTGGCAGGAATTTTTATCCAGCAATTTACCAACTATAACTCGGGCTTCATCGTCGGAAGGCCGGAACTTCGTTCCTCTAATCTTCGCGAACAATGCATTAAGCGCTCTATTTTCTCCAGTGGCTGATTCTTCCGAAGTGGTCAGCCAATGCCAGGCAGCTAACAGTTCCGGTGATGTCTGCTGCAGGGCTTCGCACTGATCTCGAAACAGGGAAAGGGTCAATCGGGAATCCAGTTCGGGATCATTAATTCTCCCGCGCTTGAGTTGACCGTCCTGATAATGTTTGACGAGATGGTGATAAGGGTTGCGGGGAAAAGCCAGAGGATTGAGACGCAGTGTGTCTATCGCCGGTTTGGCAAGCAACTGTAAATCAGGTTTTGCCGATACAAGATGTTGGATATCAAAAGCAATGAGGTTATGACCAAGCAGAAAGGCGGTTCCATGAGCAAATTCATCTAGCTCCGTCAGGGCTTGATTCAGATCACCTTTAAGGTGGACATATGCTTGGCCTGTTTTTCCGAGGATACCGGCAAAAGCATGAATCCTTCCATCATTCTTACCAACCTCAAGATCGATGGACAGACAATTGGGGAAGAAACCAGAGGAATCAGATATTCTGTTGTTCAATTTAGATGAGTTTTAAGTGATCAATACTAGTTTACATTTAAATCATTGCTAGAATTTCTGTCATTACATAATTTTTAAATGAATCTACGTCCGTGAAAAACAGATAACCTGCCTTGTTAGCGGCCTCTTCCGTTTCGCGCCCCTCATCAATGAGCAGTGATACCGGCTGACTTAATCCTTCCTGCAGTCCGTTCGGCCAAGCCAAATCAAGCACGGCAAGAGGTTCGCCTGTATTTCCATCAACAAGTTCATAAATTATTTCACCTTCCGGAAGTCCTTGCTCTACAACCCAGTCGTTGACTTCCAATATAAGCTCCTCTTCCTGTTCGCTTATAACACCTCCGGGTACGACAATTTCGACTGGTTCAAATTCCGGCACGACCTTTTCTTTTTCCGGAATATCACCAGCATACAAGCTGTCGAGGAACTCATTGGCCGCTTTTGCCAACAATTCACGGCGAGCTTCCAAAAATCCCAAATAATTTTCGACCTTCCATAAATTTCGGTCCATCGGGATCCAATGAGACTCGACGGCACCCGGCTGCTTTTCGGCAAACTCCTCAAGATAATTAAGAGGATCACGATCCGAAATTTGCAGATTGGTCGACTGGGTCAAAAAGGTAAAATTGGCAATGGCGTTTACATCAGCCATCTTGTAATCATGTTTATAAAGTAAAGCTTTCGGAAATATATGATGTACCTGAAGAGAACTCAGTTTGCCCAAAAGATGGCCGGATAAATCTATGCCCGTCTCCCAATCCTTGGCTTTCCAAGCTCGTGTCATCATATAAAGTAGGGGATAAAATCGGGCGCCTTTGCTCCAACCCCTGAAATCCGAAGCATGCAGTTTTAAATCTCCCCGGTTCTGTCTGAGTAAATTGATAAGTCTGTCCAATCCACCTTCTATATTCTCAATCTGAGCCAAATCCTGATTCAAATAGGATTCGGTTGAACCTGCATAACGACCCCACAAAAACGTGTGTACATACCAGTAAAGAATTTTGTCTCTTTCTTTATAATCTGCCAATTTCCCACCACGCTGCATCAAATATCGAGATAGGAGGGGTAATGAATACCGGCTTCCCAAAACACGATCATGATCCAACCCAAGCCTTGAGCTTATCATGTTCAGCAGAGTATCAATCGCATATTCGGCCTGCTCGAGTCCGTCTTTAAAGGTTTTTACATTAACATCTTTCAAAGCTGAGAAAAGAGCTTCACCGGTCAGTATAGTATTGATATTTCTCAGAAACCATTCCAACTTAAAATTGAAACCGGCATGTTTCCATTTCGAAAGCCGCTTTTTCATCTCATCTCTCGCCTCAGGCCATTCCGCACATATTTTGGCTAAGACAAGGTCACCTTTTGATAGTTTTGTACCGCCGCTGTTCACCAGATTGAAAATATCAACGACTATATCGACCGTCTTGTCTTCTCCGGCTACTTCTTCAATATGCAAGTCAATATTTTTTATGTTATCAATTGCATTGAGTCTGTTGATATACGTCGACAAATTTTCATTTAATTCAGGATTTGCGACAATACGTTTGATGGCTTCTCCCGCTCCTATCTGCATAAGTTCGGTAACACTTATCCATAAAGGATTGTCTTTCATTTTCATGGGAAGGTAGAATTCGAAAACCTCATCATCCAGATGAAAATATAAACCGGTAAAGGATTGTGCATTCCCGTCGAAAAATTTGGGTGGATTTCCTCTTATGATGCCGTACAGAGAAGTCATCCTCTGTTGTCCGTCCAGAAGCAGCTTGACCGAACCGGGAGCCAGGTCACCGTCACCACGAGCATTGGCCGACTCAGTCTTGGTTACCCAAACCAAAAGGCCGCCGACCGGATAATGCCGATAAAGAGACATCATCAACTGCTTTACCTGGTCTCTATTCCAAACATACCCACGCTGAAACTCAGGCAACGCAACACTGCCAAGATCGATCTGGTCAAGAATAGTGCTGATTTTCACTTATAATCTCCTTCGACTAAGACTACATTAATCAATTTTCAGTGATTTATTATACAACTCCTCATAATCTTCCGAAGTCATAATTGAAGGCACGAGAACACTCCTGCTCAGTGTACGTTTTCTCTCGAGTAATGAATGCAGATTTATATCAAAGGAATTTTCACGGATAACCGGATGAATAGCAAGAGGGTAATAAACATAAACTTTCCTTGTCTGCCCTATCCTGAAAACTCGATCCGTACATTGATCTTCTACAGCAGGATTCCACCATCTGGATAGATGTATGACATGATTTGCAGCGGTTAAAGTTAGCCCCACTCCTCCAGCTTTAGGAGATAGAATCATAATATCGAATTGACCATCTCGGCCTCCTTGGAATTCATCAACCTTTCTCTTTCGAATTAACCCATCATCCTGGCCACTAATTCGTAGTGGGTAATGTGGCATTCCGTATCTTTTTTGTAAGTAAGGAACAAGTAATTCCTGTAACTTTATTGATTCCACAAACAATAAAGCTTTTTCGCCTTTCGCTTGAATATTATCAAGAATTTCAAGCGTCCCAGCAAGCCTTGCTGATTGAATGGCATTTTCGTCTGTCAGTCCTTCCGGACCAACTTCCGCGGCAAATAAAGAACAGTTACGCATATGCTGCAAAGCTTTTAGCATTGCACCACGTAGGCCTTTTGAACGAATTGCCTCCTGAACGATGGCTGAATATTTTGTTGCTTGATCATTTGGCATTTCAACATGAAGAACTTTTTCAATTTTTTCTGGAAGCCCTTCCAAGTGATCCTCTTTCATCCTCCGCATCATCTTCGGAGGATTGCTTCCGATAGTCAGCTTATTCTTTAATTCTTCTGTAGAGTCAGGATTATCATGAGCAGTTTTTTCGTAGGAATAATGAAAGTCTTTCAGCGATCCCAGATAACCTGGAATAGCAGTATCAACAATACACCACAAATCCTTTAACTCGTTTTCAACCGGGGTACCTGTCAGCATTAAGGTAAAATCAGCCTTAAGTGATTTGGCCATTTCAGTGACTCGTGCAACAGGATTCTTTATCTTTTGCGCCTCATCAAAAACTACAACGGCCCAGTCAACAGAAATGAAAAACTGAATCTTATCTCTTAATGTTTCATAGGAAGTCAGAACCCATTCTGAATTCTGCATTTTTTGAGTTCGCTGAATCAATGACATATCTTTAAAAGACCTCAAACCCGGACCAAAGGCTTCAAACGGAATCCCCAAACCGGGAGTGTGCAGATGTTTTTCCGCTTCATCTCTCCAGTTTTTCAAAAGTCCGGTAGGTGCAACAATCAGGAATGGCTTCTTTGGATATATTTCTGAGTCCATCTTCTCGGCTATCCATGCTAGAAAAGTCATTGACTGCAATGTCTTGCCCAACCCCATATCGTCAGCCAGCAAAGCTCCCGATGAACCGCTTATCATGTGATTCTGAAGCCACTCAAGTCCACTCTGCTGATATGCGAAAAGTGGTCTTGTTTTCAGGCATCCCGGCAAATCACCAATTGTATCTTTAAATGCTTTTCTTTCTTGTCCCTCAAATTTTACTTCTTCAATATTACTTTCAATAATTGGAACTGGGGGTTTAGTTGAGATGGTATCAGCCGTTCCTTCACCTTCTTTTCTGTTGAAATTGACTATTCTGTTTAGTACCTCGAAAGATTCTTCATTGGCTGGAATCTCTTTGCCATTAACCTCTACTGACTCCTGATTAGCCTTTATTGCTTCGGGTAATTTATCCAGCAGTTGCTCAGCTTCTGTGAACGATATTTCAAATATACTGTCACCAATTAGAACATTCAGCAATATATCTTCATCAGGCAGCCATTTGTTTCTGGAGTCTAACTTGTAAGCACAAATCTTTGGCTCCCATTCGCCGAGATATTTTATCCGGCTACTTAAAAATTCAGGTGTTTCAACAAAAATTGCTTCTATATCTTGTTCTGTATCTTCGTTGAAATCTTCTCCCAGCAGTTTCCCTCTGATATGAGATGCCGGATTGGCCATAAACGATTTCCGTTCAGGCCGGCTCTTTTTCTGGGCTTCTCGAACAACCTGGAGCGAATCCCTTAACCTTTCTGGAATCACTACATACCAACCATCGCCAATTGCATAATGAGAGCGTGCATCGGTTCTAGATGCAAACTGTTGAGATAATCTTTCTTGCTGAACCTCAGGTAATGTAGTTTTTATACCTGTATGCTCGGTCTCAAGATTATTTTCAGAAGTAAGCAGGACCGGATGAAAAAAATCATCTTTATCAATATCGAGAGTGAAACGATCTGCCCTGACAATATTCACCGACTTTAACTGATTGTCGACAACAGAATCCTCCGGTAGGAGTTCTTTTAATTTTCCCCAAGCAACCATCCTGTCATCAGCGGATTCTGGTGGATGAGCTTGAAAAAACTCTATGCCTTTAATGATAGAATAAAGAGGATCAAGAAGAAGATACATTCTTCCAGCAAACTCACATAGGACTCCATTTCTTTTTAATCCGAGTGTGGGCCTGCCATCATATCTCAGCAACAGATATTCTATGGAAAAACCCGGCCGGGCTATCTGTCCATCTGCTTTTATTTTGAGCCTGAAAGGAGCGGGCGGAGGAAGACCGAGAGAAGAGATATCTGAATTACTGAATGCCGCTATCTGCTCATGAGAAAGTTTAATTTTTGTATCAGTTTGTTCCAATTTATCATTATCATTGATCTTAGCCAAAAGCGGACCAACAGAGCCTTTTCCATTTTTGGTTAAAATATCATATCGTGCCCAATCAGTGATTTTTACATTGGCATCACTTTGATCGACTAGCAGAAAGGAAAAACCAGTGTCATCAATATGCCATTTTAAATGTGCAGAGCTCATATCTGCATGTATTCTCGTGAGTTTAATCTAAAACCAGTGTGCTTATATAAATAATCTGCGACTTCTCCTTGCCATTTTCCGCTCAAAGCCGCGTAATGAATGCCTTCGAAATCTGCATGTTCAACAATGTCGCTTCTTACATAATCCCTTTGATATAGCTTAGGTTTCTTGACGTTGTCACTGTTCCAGAATCTATATTTACCGCTATGGCTCCATTCGGAAACCGTCATACCCCCAATTTCCATTATAAGAACTGAATGTCTCGCCATAACTCCCGGGCCACCTATACTGCCATAATTTTTATTTCTATTTCTCAGAAAATGGTGCGAGTTCTCCCAAGCTGTTCTCCCCAACGCCACCCAAGCATCGGAAATAATGCCGTGACGCAGGCAGGTGGCCCAGAAGCTCTTTCTATACTTCCATTGTCTATCAGCATCGCGATCGTAGCGTGCCACATAATCCAAGAGACTGAAAAAATCATCGAGAGTGTCTTGAACCAGCCATCTCCGTAAAATTTTAATGGCCCTATTATCAACCCCCACCCATTTGCTCAAATCAAAACGGGGATCACCATAGTTTTTGAGTAGAAACCCTTGCAAAATTTCTTTGCATTCAGCTTCCGGCTGACTTGTCTCAAATGGTAATAGCAATATCTCGGCTAGACGGGCTTTATGTTTTGGGAAACGGAATGTATTGTCTTTAACAGAATAATCCAGAAATCGTTGAAGCCGTTCCTGATACTCTGTAAATTTATTATTTGTTAATATTACAAAACTATTGGCAAGCCATTTCTCAAAAACATATTCTACAATCCCCTCCTGAAGACACCCGCCTCTTAACCCAATATCCGACAAAAATGCATCAGGATGCTGAGTGCTGTTCACCATATCCTTTGCAATTACTGCCGGACCGTCTTCCTGGAAAAAATGGTATTTTTCACTTTGTTCACAAAATTTCGTGCCACGATAATTATCGAGACGACTTACAAATTCAATCAGATTCATTCGAAGGAGATCAAAATAAACCTCACCTCGCGGGTATTTTCTGAGAAAAACGTACGCCAGGACAAGAACCGCTCTCGGATAGAAATGTAATCTTAAGTATTCGAGAAATTTTTCTAAAAAATTCCTGTTTAAAGCAAGGCGCCTTCTGGAAGGATCAATATTCACCAATAAGACCCATGGTGAAAGGCGTAATTCCCTTTTTCCGACACTTTCAAAACCTTGATCACCCGAATAACATTTCAATAGAATTGCATAAATCTTCTTCAAATCTTCGGGTTCCGGCATTTTATATTCGATACCGGCAAACATGTACGATATGCTGTCTTTAACAAGAGACATTTGCATGTCTGCTGGCATTTCCGGCATAGCGAGAATGGGCGGCAAAGGCTTCTTTAGAACATCTTTAAAACAGCAAGGCATCTGTTATAAAACCCCGGCTTCTTTCAGAGCTTTTTCTGCCATAGTTTCCGAGGGAGGTGTCATTATGAAGCGAATATCGATTCTTCTATTATCAGCATCAGATGTCGGTTCTTCATAATGATGTCCAGGCAATGGACGCCCTTCGCCGTATCCGCTAACATTAAAAATGGGCTGTTCATTGGAATTTCTCATCTCAAATAGCAAGGGGCGCTCCGGAATCAATTTGTAATATGTGTAAACGGCCCGCAAAGCTGACAATTCCCAGTTGTCTTTGAACCTGAACCCTGAAACCCCATATGAGGTCACCGGCTGGTTATCTGTATGGCCCTCAATAAATACTGAATCTAGTTGACCTGCCAATTCACCTTTACACCTGTTCCCACCGGGAATAACTTCAGGGGGGTTAGCGCTGTAACAGGGGAGTATAGAGGCCATCACGTTCCCGATTATTTGTAATTTTTCAAGCTGACTCTCAACAAGTTCTATTTCTGCGGATCCAAATCGTATCGCCTGTTCGGTCAACCTGAGAACACCATGTTTTTCATCAATTTCGACCTGAATACCTCTAGCAGCAAGCTCATTTTTAAGCTGAAGCAGCATCTCTTTTCGGATTTGATCAGCGTCTACAAGGAACTTTACGGTTTCTGCGTAAACCCCTCTTGTTTTTTCTTCATTTTCAATAGCTTCCTGAAAATTTATCATGAAAATAACAAGTGTTATAATAAAGACAAAAAGAAGCCCGGACATGATATCGCTGACCGAAATGAGGTATCCTGCCCCTTCATCTTCTAGGACATAATATCCGTCTTGATCATTCATGCCCTGTTTTCCATTGCATCAGAAAGTTCCTCGACACTTTCCCTGAGCTCATTAGTGGCTCCTGCTAAATGAGTAAATGCTTCCCCTGCATGGCGATCAATTTCAATTACATAATTTTTCATAATTTCAGCAAAGCTGTTTACACCTTGTTCAATCTGTGAAAATGCCTGAGCGAGTGATTTGTCTATATCTGTAAATTTCTCATCATAAGCTTTCCACGCTCCTCTGATTTCCTGCTGAATCTTATCAAGCGAAGAGACACTCGAGCCGATTTCATGACCTGCTTCCTTAAGAGCATGAATAAAACCTTGAATATTCTCACTTGCTGTTTTCATATTAATTGCAGCGTCACTTATCGGTTTTGCTGATTCCGAAAGGCCCTGCTGGCTCTCCCTTACTGCTTCAAGCAATTTCTCAAGTTCGGCAAGCACTGTTTTTGTGTTTTCACTTATACCCGACATATCCATTACTGCCTGTTTGAGACTTTCTATCGAAGCCCTGAATTCTTGCGTCACAATTCGCATATTCTCAGCAGATTCTGATGTAGCTTCATGAAGCATAGATGTCATTGCGGCAACAGATCTTTTGACTCCCTCCACCATTTCAGTAATAGATGTCGACATCTGCTTTTTCAGCTGTTCGCTTCCCTCTCGAAATGTTTCACTAAGTTTTTCTATGGTTTTCTTGGATTCCTCCTGCATTTCGACCTGGCTTGCTGCCATTGTAGTAATCTGAGAATTGAGGTCGCTGGAAAGACGACCAACAGTATCAGCAAAAGCTTTCATTTCTTCTCCTGCCGCACCGGAAATGGATTCTGAGAATTTATCAATCAATCTCTCCAGAGTTTCTTCGCTGGCCCGTTTCTGATCTTCTCTCATTCCCTCCATCACTTTGCAGAGATCTTCCAGAGTTTGATTCATCGGCTTTGTAACCCGTTCATCAAGAACAGCGCCGAGAGAAACAGCCAGATCATTTGAAAAAGATTCAAGACTTGACGTCTGTTTTCTTGATTCCATGAGGGACAAACTGGCTAACTTCTTGGCGCTTATATACTCAAGTCTCTTCTCAAGGCCCTCAACAAAACAGTTGATCAGCCGGTCAAATTTATGGACTCTTCTTTTTTCAAATACGGAAAAAGCGATTGATGTACATAGACCAACAATTGAGGAGAGAAATGCTAATGATGCACCATCCAGCAACCTTTCCAAAGCATTCTTGGCATCTTGAATATCCTGGGAATTAAGACCCGGAGCGGCCAAATGAATACCGGCAACAAGCCCCAGAAAAGTTCCCAATATACCCAAGCCTGTCAGATAATTCGGAAAGGCATTATAAAATCTCATTGCAATTCGAGGCCAGAGAATTGTCCGCTGGGAAAAAAATAATGAAGGCTGCTTTGAATTTCGTATATGTTTTCCATCTTCAAAATCAACCCCTGGCATTAGCAGAACTTCAGAAAATTCCCGCCATGGGTTTTGTACATAATTGGATTTGCTGCACTCTTCATCAAGACTGAAAAAATTTTCAGCAAAATCTTCCTGTCCGGAACTTTTTTCAATTTCCCGACATAATTTTTCGAGCTCAGTATTGATCGGTGCAATTCGCTTATTAAATATCAAGGAAGCGACAAAGGCCCAAATAATCAGACCCGCACAATAAATCGTGAGACCGGCACTCGAGGTCATGAATTCAGAAAAAAGCCTAAATAAAGGACTAAAAAACATTAAGCTTTCATCAAATAGAGATAGAAAATCGCTCAAATTAATCTCCAAATTAAAAAGATATTATTTCGTAACAGAAATAGTAATGATTCCTTCTCCCTTTTGCTTTCTTGCCAGTTTCTAAATTAATTTTCAAGTATTCACTAAGATTCTTAAAGTACACAGATATCTTATGGTCGATGTGCTTTTTCAGAGATTCAACACGAGCCTTTCCTGTCCCATTCTCTGGTTCATCCATGCTCTGTCCCTTTCTTGCGTTTTTTCCTTTCTTGCAGACTTCGCAAACCCAAACTTCTAGTACTTTTTATCTGATATTCGGTACTTGAATTAGTTCATTTTTTATGCTTTTGCGGGCAGCACATGTTCTTTAAGCAGGTCTTCCGGGATTGCTTCACGGGCGAGGTCGACCAATTTTGAGTGGTGGGTAAAAAATATTACCTGGGTTTTACGAGACAATTCGCCCAAGATTTCCAGGATAGCTTTTGAACGAAAATCATCGGCTTTAATAAGCAGATCATCAACTATAACAGGCAGTGGCGCATTATGTGCCATGTGGTGCTCAATACCTGCAATCCTCAAGGCAAGATACAGCTGATCACGCGTTCCTTCACTCAGTCCATCAACACTGATTTTTCGACCATTTTTTTCCACACAGATGAAAACCAGCTTGTCCTTATCATCAAATCCCGTAGTAAGATCTTGAAAAGAACCAAGAGTAATACGCCGGAAAATCTCAGCCGTCCTCTTCATAATCGGCCCCTGGTTCTTTTGCCGGTATTCTTCAATTTCTCTTTCAAGAATCGCCGCCGACAGTTTTAAACGGGCATATGTCTCGACATGCTGCCTGATAGCTGCCATCGCCTGTTCAGCTTCATCGGCAGCGTCAGCAGATTCCTGGGCACCGTCCATTTTGTCCAGTTCATTTTTTAAACTGCCCATCTCTTTTAGGAAGCTGCTCCTTGATGTATCAAGATTTTCCAGCTCGACCTTCAAGGCCTGGATATCTGCCGGCAGGGCGTCTCTATCAATTTCTTTTGCCTGCCCGATCAAATCGTCAAGGGATATCCCCTCGCTTAAAAGCTGCTCATCCACATCTTCGAGTTTGGCAAGGATATCCCTCAGCACCGCCGACTTTTCTTCTATTTTTTCTAGCTCTTCCGTGGTTTGGCAACCAGCACTCTTTAAAAGTCTGCTAATCGTATCTGATCCCTCCCGTTTCTCGTCTTCAAGGACCTTGAGATCGTCCCGTACCTGCTCCAAGGTGATGTTAATCTTTTTTCGTCTATTTACGGCTTCATTGCCGGCAGTCACCTGCGATAAAAGCTCAAGCACGATTTCGGTAAAATCCGATTGTAAGCTTTCCGGCATGTACTTTGAGGCAAAAGCAATAACGTCTTCTTTTAACCGATTAGCATCTTGGTTGATCTGGGTGACGCGCATCCGAAGTCTTGCGGCATCCTCAGTTTTGGAAAAAAGCCTGGTAATAATCTCTAAGGTTTTTGAAACTACCTCGACATCGGTATTAGCGTCATATCCAAGTTGTTTAATTGCGGCAGCCCATTTCTTGCGCCAGTCGTCAAGCTTTCTAGTTTCCTTTTTCAGTTCTTCTTCCTTTATGCCGAAGTTTTTTTCAGCGTTCTGAATATCTCTTTGGTTTTGTTCCCAGGAATTTTTTTTCTCCTTAAGCTCGGAGACCACGCCTTCTGCTCGTTCAAGTAATTCTGAAAAGGATTCCTCTCCCTTTGCTCCTTTTTCTTCCAGTGCAATGAGTTCTGTATTTACCTGGATTGTGAAATCCTTGATAGTGGTTTGCAGGAGTGAAATTTCTCTCTCCTTTTTCTGGAGAGCCGTGAAAGATTCAGAAAATTTTACAAACAGTCCCAACCAACCGGCGAACTCCTTGGGCGAATATTCCTTCACTCCCAAGGGCATAATAATCTCCAGCCATCGGGAGGATAATAATTCTCCCTCGTTTTTTGCTATTTCAAGTTGCGCCTGATTTTGTGCCAGTTCATCTTCAGCACGCTTTTTATCAAATGAGAGAGTAGTGTATCTTGCCACGAGGTCGGCATTTTTTCGGAGAACATCCGAAGTTTCATCAGCTTGGATCACCAACTTTTCATAGTCATCGACAATTTTCTGGACATATTCTTCTGCAAGGTTTTCGTCATCCTGCCAAGCCTTCTTGACTTTCAGCCATAATTCTTCCCGCCTCGCCCTGGCTTCGAGTAATGCTGACTCGGAAAGTACCGCTTCTTTTTGTTCAAGTTCGGCGAGATCTATATCAATCCTACCTATTCTCTTTCTGAATTCGGTTTCCTGGTTTTCTAAACTTTCCCGTTTCTTCCCGGTCGCCTGAAAAAGTCCTTCATATTCATCAATCGTCTCTTTCAAAGGTATGGGCAGTTTAATGATTTCATCATAGGGCTCAACATCCGTCCTTAAAATTCGGCATCGTCTTTCAGTCTCCTGCTTTAACTCTTCATGCTCTGCAAGGATCTCGTTGAGATCCGCCTCCAAGTCACCTTTTTTCCTTATTTTTGATAGGAGCTTATCAAGAGCCTCCGGTATAAGGTTTGGGGGGAAGGATACAACGTTTTTCTGCAGTTCATCGAAAACCTGTTTTGCTTCTGAATAATTTTTTTCTGCTGCCTGCAGGTTTGTTTCATGTCGGACAAGCTCCCGGGACAGGGCGTTAATTGTCTCCTGGGTGGCATGATCTATTCTCAAATCCTCAATATTGTCAGGAGATTCAGGGCGTCCGAGATTTTTCAGAATCTGCTCCGCTTCATGAAGATTAAGTTTTATTTCCGTCTCAAGCGCTGTGATGTCACCCTGCGCCTTTCTGGTTACAGCAACCCGGTTCTCAAATTCTTTTATTTCTTTTTGCCTTTCAAGCAATTCGGCTGGAATATGGAGTGAGTCAAGCTCATCCTGAAGCTTTTGTTTTTCTTTTTCCAGCCTCCGGATCTGCGCTTCTGCTTTATCAAGAGCAGCTGTAGCTCGAATTCTTTCGGAGGCACACGATTCCGGGACAGGCTTTATTGTGGCGAGTTCTTTTTTCTTATCCAAAAGAATTGCTCTTTTGGTAATAAGCGGCAGAGTGCGTTGCAAACGCTCTTTTTTGGTCAGATCAACAGTAAGATTCTTTATTTGATCCCCAAGTTCAGCACCTTTGGCCCTTGCATCTTCATATTGTCCCTGGAGATCAAGAAAGGTTTTCGGCCGCAGCGAAAGTTGTGCTGATTTTTTCTCAGCATCCCTGAACTTCTTTATTTCTACATTGAGGGGTTTGGTTCTGGCATTCGCGGTAAAAATGCTATCCGCTTCGCTTCGTAAAGTTTGGCGAAGTGCATGGATATTTCTTATTCCTGCTGAAGCGCCAAAAAGGCTTTCCCCGACTTCTCCTTCCCCGGCAAGCAATTTACGGCCTCCCTGGACCAACTCATCGTGTCCAAGTCCGAACATCGAAGTAAAAAGCTCTTTACTCACACCATTGAGGTATTTTGATGAAAGCAAAGATTCATCTATGGGTTTTTCATCCTTGTCAAGCAGGGTGTTTTTGCGACCTTTCCTTCGTAAAATCTCTATATTCTCCTCCCCTTTTGAAATAACTGCACCAATTCTCAAATCAGCTTTACTGTGAAGATGGTCATCGGTCGTGGTCTCTTCAATGCCGTACAACAGGCCGGATATCGCTCTCAAAGCGGTACTTTTACCTGCCTCGTTCGGTCCATAGACCATATGGAAATTTTTGTCCCCGGATTCCAGGTCAATAGGGAAATCGGTATAAGGACCGAAACGAATGAGATTGAGCTTGTCCAGCTTCACGGTTACTGCTCTCTTTCAAATAGTTTGGGAATCAGGAATTGTTCCACCTCATCAAGGAGGCCGACTAGACTTTTCGGATTATCAAAATCAAGTGCATCCTCCATTTTTTTATACTCGGCAGGCAATTTGCTCCTCAAATCACCAAATTCATCCTGAAGCATTTTTTCATCCATGGTGCCGGCAGCGCGCATCGCCTGAATATATTTAAGCAATTCGGCAATCGGGTCATCGTGCTCCTTGATTGAAGCAAGGTCGATAACGGTTCGTGTTTTAAACCTGATCTTCTCAAGCCAGATATTTTCCCCTATTTCAAACGAGGCAGCACGTATTTGATTTTGATAAAGTTCCTGGTTCAAAACCAATTCTGCGTGCGCTTCCGTCCTTCCTATAATAGTTAGGCGGATTGCGAAAATCCTGTCATCATCCGGATCAAGTTTTTTCTCCAGGCTTTTTTTGACCACGTTCACGACCTCGTGACCATATTTGGGTTCAGAAACATCAACCTCGATATGGTCCCAACGTATGACATCAAAGTCATGATGCTGTACCGAATCGACTACCATGTCTTCTACAGTTACAAGGGTTGCTCCCTTTGGCCCTGTTTCTTTTATATGTCTGCCCTGAAGATTACCGGGGAACAAAATCCAAGGATCTTCCGATATGACCTCCCTGGCATGAACGTGGCCCAGGCCCCAAAAATCGTATTTCTTGGATTTGAGATCATCAATTTTGCAGGGAGCATAGGGTTCATGGCCTACGCGGCCGGTCAGCGCTGTATGTAAGACCCCGATATTAAAGTATCCCTCCATTGCACCGGGATAATTTGCAGCGAGATTATCTTCCACGGCTTGGTTTGCATATCCCTGACCATGGATAGCGACCCGCAGATCATCGAGGAGAAAGGTCTCGGGTTTTCTCGTCGAAAAAAACTTTACGTTTTCCGGCATCTTGAGCTTTTTGGTAATGACGCTGGCAGCATCATGGTTTCCAGAAGCGATAAAAACCCTTATTTCGGCCTTGTTTAACCGTTGCATCTGACGGGCGAGGAAAAGCGCGGTCTGATAATCTTTTAAATCTCCATCATAAAGGTCACCGGCAATAATAACGAATGCCACTTGTTCACTGATCGCAAAATCAACCACGTTGACAAATGCTTTTCGTGTTGCCCCCCTGATTTCCTCAACAGGAGCGCCTTCATATCGCTCAAGGCCTTTCAATGGGCTATCGAGGTGTATGTCTGCCGTGTGGATGAAACAGAACATATTTTTTAATGTTTTCCTTAGATGAATCTATGGTTTATTTTTTCCATTCTGATGCAATTTCTTCAAAGTTTACCTTTCGCCACTCATCTATCCAAATTTCATAGTACGGGATGTCACTTGACGATGGTTCAGGGTTACAAGGAGTTATGTAGACTACACATGGCATGATGGTAGCTTCTCCAATAAGAAGGGCTTCTCCTGCCTCTAGGGAAGGTAATCCTTCAGTAATGTTCCCTAAGGTATCTGGCAATAACCTCCTAACATAACTTTGATCGTCAGGGTTTGTCAGTCGCATTGCCAAGAAGTTGCTACATTGTGAAAATATTGTTTCGGAAATTTCAGATGGGCGTTGACTGGCTATAAGTAAACTTACTCCGTACTTTCTTCCTTCTTTTGCAATTCTTTCAATTGCTGACAACGAAGCCTTATACCGAGCAAGGCCGCTTCTTGGAGCATACTTATGGGCCTCCTCAAAAACTAGCAAGAGAGGGGTGTCGCATGTATTCTTTGAACGTCTGTAATAGTAGCCATAGTCGAATAACAACCGGGTAATAAGAGAGACAGTTATACTTAATACCTCAAACGGGATACCACTAAGATCAAGAATGGTAATATTAGATTTAGGAGTTGTTTTATAACCTATCAACTGGCTTATAACATCTTCAAGGGATAATTCTTTTGCCTTCTCCCCAAAAATGAATTGAAGACGTGGATTATTAATTTTGGAAGCCAACCTGCGAACGAATTTATCAATGCTCCCGTCTGCATATGAACCTTTATTAATTCCAATTCGATTTTGAGTGGGTGCTGCTTTTTGGCCTGGGGCAAAATTTATTAACGTCTCGCAATATCGTTTAAGTTTTTCATCCTCACTCTCAAAGGTATATTCCTCATGTGATGTATCAATTATATGTAGGGGGTTTTCGGCATCTTTGGTTTCTCGGGTCAGATTCGTAAGGCAATTTACTGCATCTTGAACATTATATTTCAACGGACTGTCGAAATAGATTTTTGCAGCATCATGATTATCCTTTTCCTTGCACAGAGTAACAACGGTTCTCAACAAGGATTCTTGATTGTAATTATTTCGATCACCTGACTCTAAGAATATTTCTTCCATCTCCTCTTCATTTAGAAGCCAATATGGAAGAATCAAATCTTCTACTCCTAGAACATTTGCATTAGGGAACGCTGTTTGATACTCAGAATGAATATCGAAAATCACAATGTGTGAATTGTTTAGACCTTGATAATCACCGTTTTTTGCGCAGATCGCCTCCTGCAAAATTGTTGCAACTGAATGGGATTTGCCAGAGCCGGTAGCACCAACTATCGCAATATGTTTATTAAAAAATCTATCTCCATGAACAGGTACCTTTATCACTCTTTGTCGACTTAACTGAGAGAAGCAGAACCTTTTCCCTACTTCAAAAGCATTAGTATAAATAGCACCAACCTCATCTTGCGTTGCAGGCAAGACCTTCTTTGGAGGTATTGCTAATTCATCACCACCGCGTTTAAATTTACCATCTTGTAACGTACCTAACGGATAAGCCTCTATGATATATTTTCGTTCAGGACTATTTTCGTTTTTTTCTTTTACCTCAATTGAGAAACTCTCAATTATGCAAATAAGAGAAACATTTTCATTGTCTGATATTCTCAAATACGATCCTACTCGCAAGCTTTCTTCTGCAAGCCTAAAAGTAGAAAGATCATCGACAGATATTTTTACACGATCAGGGTAGACCGCAATTACCTCAGCGTTTACAAATTGATTATCTGATTCCATGCTTTAGCCTCCTATACTATTTCCATGATCATAGAAGTGGATGTTATTGGAATGCAAACTTGAGGAACTTCAACATCAATATCCAGTGGATTATCAGTGAAAAATTGGTAAATTGATTTTGGTTGATTTAATTTAGCAAGGCAGGTTCGCAAATCATTATTGCTGTTGAGAAACCGCATGGATATTTTATTTTGATATGTCTGTTGTTGACTAATAGATGATACGGAGAACCTAGCCCCCTGAAAAGGGTAACCGTCAAGAAATATACAACCTTCTTCGAAAAAAATTTTTTTAATATTTGCAAGTTGGTCAGGTAGAATTTTACTTAAAAATACATATGGAGCATATCGGTCTTTATCTGGTTTTCTCCGGTCTAAGTGACTACTCCATTTTTTTCGAATCACACGCAATGTTTGGAGAATTTCAGCTTCGGAAGTCCATTCGGGAAAATCAAGAATAAAAAACCTCGCCTCTGGCTCAATATTTAACCTGCTAAAATATTTTGACCTCATCTCTCGACAGTAACAAGTTTGGTTTTTTTCTCGGAGAGACCACAAACTATATAATGCTTGATTGGGCCTAATTTTCTGCAAAAACATTTTTTTCGTGATTGTTCGATCTCCGGATGTCTCTCTGCAGGCAAGGGTTGAAATAAGGGTAAGAGCTGAAGGGTATATATAATTTTCAGCTTCAAGTTGAGACACGCTGAGACTAGAGGCCAAATCACCTATAACTGCATTCTTATGTTCTTCATATTCAGAACATAGTTCGAGAGTGAAATGAAGCGCGAATCCTTTTAGATCATCATCTGAAGCTCCTATTTCATCTTGAACGTTAATAATTTTGTATGATACTTCATCAGGACCGCCCTGTGATTTTTCTCTACGAACCAATATGGTTTTAAGAATATCAAAATTTACATCACTACTTGTATACGATGATTCGTTAAAGTAACCATAAAGACAATATCTTTTATTGTTCCTTTCTTTCGGATTCAAATCGACATAATTTTTTATCATTGGCAGAATCGCATCACGAAGTACAGATGCTGTCAATTTTTGGGCCGTATAGTATTTGCACTGAAAATAAGATGATATGTCAGAGGAATGAATATCGAAGTCTTCAACGTCTTCCACAATGCACGAATCACAGTCATTTGAGGCCAATATCTTTCTGATAGTAGCATCAAACTGATAAATATAACCCCGGATAGTGGCTGTCGCTTCTCTAGTGTTAATTGTTTCTGTCATTTTCTCAACAGCCTGAAAGATCTTGATCAAATCCTGTCATATTTATTACAAAAATGGTAATAAAAACACATCAGTTAGTCTAGTTGCAAGATAATGTTATTGGGTTGTAACCATCACTAATTACTCAACATATCAGCAACATTTGCAGCCTTGATGTATTTCGCCGGATTTTCGCCTGTGGCTAGGACGGCAAAATGTTTTTCGCCGCATTTGATCTTGGCACCTTCCTTATGGCGGAGGTCATCCCACCAGTTTGAGCCTTTGGTTTCCACGACAAAGTAGAGTTTTTCCTGGCCGTCGTTCTCTACTAGCACGGCCCAGTCTGGGTTGTATGAGCCAAGAGGGGTGGGGACTTTGAACCAGCCGGGAAGTTTGGCGTAGACTTTTACCGCTTCATTGTTCTCCAGGTCTTCGGCGAATTTCTTTTCCACTCCGGCGGAATCATATACTACTCGCTGAAAAACTGATTTTCGGGTCTCCAAGGTATTTTTCAGATAACCTGTCAGTTCTTCCTGCTTGAAAAGTTCCTGAGCATAATAGTAATCGTCGCCGATACGCTGATATTTGATCCCGTCCACCAGGGCCAAACGTTTTGTCCTGTTAATGGCTTCAGAGGCTATCTCGATAAACTGTTGGGGATTGCGTTTGAAGTCATTGAGGCGTCGGCTTTCTACAAGGATCTTCACAATGCTTTGCCGGGTTAAATGGGTTTTATCTTGAAGGTCAGTGAGAAGATCCGGCAATTCAATGTCCTCTTCATTAATGACCGTAAAGCCGGATTGTCCGGTCTCTTTGGTATCAATCCCGCCCTTGCCAATAGAGATATCGGCTTTGCGGAATTGGGCTCTGGTCTTTGTTATGGGCGGGGCATCGAGGATTGCCCTGGCACAATCTTCAATGAGCTTGTCGTTGTCAAATTCAACTCGGTATGTGGTTTTATGTTTGATACGGTTCCAGAGGGCCTTAAACTCTTCACTCTCAAGAACCGCTTCTCTTGTTTTAATCGTGACTCGTTCATCCGCGTTTTTGATATCCAGTTTGCCTGCCAGTTTGTGGAGAATTGATTGAATCTCTGCCGACTGCTCAGTGAATTCATGCGGCAGTTTCAGTTTCTTTTCTTTAAGGGCTGTTCGTAAGCTGTCCTGAATATTCCCTTTGTTATCGACAAAATCATTTTCTTTTAGGAAATTCCAGATTTGTTCCGATTTCTCGACTCCCAGAGGTTTGACTGTTCCATCTTCAGCGGTGGTGGTCACTGTGGCAAATTGATGCTTTTCGACAATGCCGAAACGGATACCGGTATCTTGTTCAATTTCTTTTTGTAGGTTCTCCGCAAATTGTTCATAGCTTTCAGTGGCAATGACGGTGAGAGTGTTGACATCGAAACCCCGCAACCGTTGGCCCTCCTGATTTACGCAAAGTCGTAATCCACGGCCAATGGTCTGCCTCCGCTCCCGTTCTGTGCCGATATCGCGCAGGGCACAAATCTGAAAGACATTAGGATTATCCCATCCTTCGCGCAGAGCGGAATGGGAAAAGATAAATTTCAACTTGGAGTCAAAGCTTAAGAGCTTTTCCTTCTCCTTCATGATCAAATTATAGGCTCGTTCGGCGTTTTCCCTGTTCTTGGCATTATCTGCTACTTCACCGTTGGCATTTTGGCTCAGCTCCTGCCAGCCCCCTTTTTTATCAATGGCAAAATACCCCTCGTGGACCTCACCAGCTTCGACGTCAAGATCAATCTTGGCAAAAAGGGTATGGTAGTCAGGAAGTTTAGCCAGCTTCCGATACTCTTCTTCAAACATCAGGGCATATTTGCCTTTTACCGTATTCCCGTCCTCATCATGAGCACGGTAAAATTCTACGCTGTCGATAAAGAAAAGGCTCAGGACCTTAACCCCGAGCTTCATCTCTGCAAAGCGGATCTCTTTGTCCAAGTGCTCTTTGATGGTCCGGCGAATCATCAAACGCTTCATTTCGTCAGGGCTTACGCCGCCAATTTCTTCACCAGGATGCAGAATATATTCACCGCCGGGAATACTGATCTCCATGGATTGGTTGTCCTTGCCGCAGGTAATTGTGCCGATCCGGCAATTCTCATAGATGGTCCTGCCGGTTTCCTGTTCAAGATCGTCACCGTCCTCAACAGTCATTACTGTGCGGCGAACTTTCTTCCCCTGGGCAACATCGATTTCAACCTTGGCTGATATGGAGCCTCGTCGGTTCTGGGTTGAAAGAAGTTTGATATAGGCCTTGTTTTGGCCGCCTTCAACTTCCAGGGAGGCCACTTCAATCTGTTTGACCAGTTCCCGTTCATAGGCATCAACGGCATCAAGCCGGTAGAGCATGTGGTGTTTGTCAACGTGAGTAGCCGAATAACGCAGGGTACAGAGCGGGTTCATGGCCTCAAGTGCTTTTTTGCCTTGTCCTTTCAGGCCACCGTCAACACTTTGCGGTTCATCCACAATGATAATTGGATTGGTTGCCCGGACTAAATCGATGGGTTTTTCACCACCGGTCTTTTCGCTGTCCTTGTACAGATTATTAACATCCTTTTTGTTGATAGCACCGACCGTTACTACCATGATCTGGATATTGGTGCTGGTGGCATAATTACGAACCTGACCGAGTTTGCCGGAATCGTACAGGAAATACTCATAACCCTTGGCCATGGGATAGAGATTTTCAAAATGTTCTCTGGTTATTTGAAGCGTCTTGTATGTCCCTTCTTTAATCGCAACCGAAGGCACGACAATCATGAACTTGGTAAAACCGTATCGTTTGTTCAGTTCAAAAATGGTGCGGAGATACACGTAAGTCTTGCCGGTTCCGGTTTCCATCTCTACCGTAAAATCACCACTAGCAAGGGAGTCGCTTGGTCGAAGACCATTTTTGAGTTGAATTTCCTTTAGATTATCCATGATCTCGTCATCCAGGAGTCGGAGGCGGTTGCCGATCCCCAGAGTAGATTCTTCCATGCCGGAAAGTCGCTGTTGCCCTGCTGGATGAGATATTTGCGAAACAGTGAATTCCGTACGGCAGATATCCTGGCCGCCAAAGAGAGCTACTGTGGATTCAATAGCTGCCTGTTGATAGTCGAGATTGTCCTCAAAATGGAGTTTCATTGGCTGATCTCCTTTTTAAAGACTGCGAACATGTTTTATGCCGTTCTGTTCCAAAATGGCGGTCATATTTGTTTTGGCAACATCGTCAGTAAAGGCGCTATCCCGGAAGACCACCTGGGTGTCACTTGCGGGAGAGAGTTCCTTCTGCCAGGTTGCAATACCTAAAGCAAGATTCTCTACATCATCACGATTAATCTCTGAATTCAGACAGGCAAAAAGAACGCCGTAGCCGATGGAATAAACGGTTTTGCCGTTTATCTCTTTTGGTTCAATGGGAACAGTGAGATCAACACCTCGTTTCAGAAGTAACTCGTAAAGAACATCTTCCTCTGTGCGCCCCGGAACAAGATGTTCCGTATGTTCATAAAGTGTGCCTTCCAGATCGTTGCGGTCTGGATTCCAGGCTCGAATGTTTGAAGAGTCGAGTTTGAAAACTTTAAACCCTAGATCCCCTTCGTAATCTGGATTTTCTTCTTTTATTTTTTTGCTTGCTGTGAGAATACGTGATTTTCCTAAATCAAAGATCGTTTTAACTGATTCCTCATCTTTTTTTAAAGGCTCAGGGATTTGGACTGATATAAACTTTCTATTACCTTTATCCGCCAAGTTTTGTGCTAAAACTGAATGGGCAGTTGGGGCACTTCCTGCAAAAAAATCTAGTACTAAATCTTCTGAATTTGATGTTGTTCCAATTTTTAAAATATGCTTGATCAATTTGGTGGGTTTGACTGAATTAAGAACGTTCTCAGTGTGTTCAAAATCTACATATTCAAGAAGTTCTTTCTTAGCATCTTGGGTGTGACCAACAAGTTTATACAGCCAGAGAGTTTGGGGGGTAATGCCCTGTTTCACTTCACTTAAAAATCTTTTCTGAGCAGGCATGCTGTTTTTATCCGGACCCCACCAAATTTGATTATCTTTTTCTAAAATCTTAAAATTCTCGTATGATTGTCGCCAATACCTTCCTTTTCCTGGTGTAAACTTTCTTCCAGTAGGCCCGACTACTTCATACATTCCAGCGCCATAATAGTTTCGTGCTGTCAAGTCACTAGCTTTCCAGGGCCCTCTTGGATCATTGTCAGGGTTTTTATATCGAGCATTAGCTTCTGCTGTTCTTGGTAATAAGGTTGGTCTCCATACTTCTGCGTTTTTTGCAAACACAAGAATATAATCATGATCTTCAGAAAAATATTTAGCAGAGTTTTTTGGGCTATAAACTCTTTGCCATATGACAGTTGTAATGAAATTTTCTTCTCCAAACACTTCGTCACAAATTTTTCTGAGACTCCCTACTTCATTGTCGTCAATTGAGATAAATATTACTCCGTCATCTTTCAATAAATTCCGAGCCAACTTCAACCTTGGATACATCATATTCAACCAGTTGGTATGGTATCGTCCGGAACTTTCTGTATTGGAAGATGTCTTGAATCCTTCATCACCTTTCTGTCCAGTGTAGCGAAGATATGTGTCCAAGTTGTCTTGATATTTGTCTGGATAAATAAATTCCTTACCGGTGTTATACGGCGGGTCTATATAAATCATCTTGACCTTGTTGGCATAGCTCTTTTGCAGGAGCTTCAGAACCTCAAGGTTATCGCCTTCGATGAAAAGGTTTTGAGTAGTATCCCAGTCCACACTTTCTTCAGGACAGGGCCGAAGAGTTCCGGTTGAGGGGGTCAAAGCTATTTGGCGGGCTCTCTTCTTACCAAACCAGTTAAAGCCATACTTCTCTTCGTTTTCATCCACAGCATCCCCAAGCAATTGCCGAAGGGTGTCAAAATCTACTTTGCCCTCAGTGAAGGCTTCAGGGAAAATTATCTTCAAGGCCTGGATGTTTTCACCTATTACGTCCTTACTTGCCCCATCCTGTTCCGTCATCTTATCCATAATGTGAACCCCTACAGTTCGGCACGAATCGCCTCAATACGATCCGTCAGTTGTTTTATTCTGGTATTTAGCTGCACTTGTGTGCCTAAGTTCTTTTCTTTCTTGGCCTGATTGCATGTTTCATCGCGCTCCTGCTGCAATTTTTCTAACTCTTGAAGCATCTCCAGGCGACTACTAGTTTCACTTGGGACCACAAAAGCAGCAGCCTTTTCTCTTGTTTCCTGGCACCCCTGGTCATTCCGAGATAAATGGTAACGCCCCGTATGAATCGCACAGTTCAAGGCAATGATCCGTTGAACCATGTCCTGGTAAAAGTCATAAAAATTATGGAAGGAGAAATTGGTTATACAAAAATCGTTCAGAAACTCATGCAGCCAATCATCAGCCTTTTCGGGAGCCAACCAAGCGGTTTCATGCACCTCTTCGACCATAATTTTACTGCTATCTGAACGGTTGATCCTTTTCTCGGCCACATTCAAAGCGGCTTCATCTGCATGAACAAAGATCAAAAGCACCGGATAAGGAATGGCACGTTGAATAATCTCGCCTATTCTCTTCCGTCTCTTAGGAGATTTAAGCAAAACTTCAATAACGGCAATCTCTAGATACTCCCTTTCCGCATCTGTGTATTGAGAAATATTAATGGTCTCAGGTTTTAAGGTATATGCCCAGGTAATTTTTTCGATGTCCTGGCTGAGAGCCTTTTTATCCGTAGCGTTGAGGTCCAGCTCGTAGAAATGCTTTTTAAAAATCTTTCTGCCCAGATAACAGCTCTCTGGGATTTTCAGTTTCTCATACAGCAAATTGAGCATGGAGCTATCTTCTCCGTTCAAGTTTTTAGTCGGCTAAGATTGCCAGCCAGCCGACCACTTCAAAATCATTCATCCCCTGGAAATTGTCCTGCGACAAAACTGTGCCGCCACGGGCAAATAAGCTTTCCACGCCTTTTTCTTCTTGTTTACGGGTTATCGAAGAGACGGCAACCTCTAACAACTCCCGATAGTGGGACATATTGCTGCCTGCATCAGTCCTTTTGTTAAACAATTGAAGAGCCTTTTGTTCAGGTTCTTCTCCTGGCTTGCACTGTTTCTTGAGAATGTCCATGACCCGCTTACTTTGGGTAAAAGTCTGTTTGATTTCTCCCTGATCAGTCGCATAGACCAAATAGTACGGTGCCAATGCGTAAGAGGGGTCAACCTGGGCTTTCCCCGTCATATCTTTCAAACAGAATATGGCTCCCGGTTCAAGATCCGGGTTCTCTAAATCATCTTCGGAAAGTGCATGACAGGCATGAACTCCATAAGGTGTCTCAACTAACGTCTGCAGGTTGGTCTTCATATACTCGGAAAGATCCATGCGGAAATCGTTAAGGGTGAGATCTGTAATCGAGATTCCGCCTGAAATATCTTCAAGGTCAATGACATTCTCCTGGAGTTGCTCCAGCTGTTTGCGCCGGTAGTCAAGATCGTTCATTTTCCTTCCGGCATCGAGTTCAATAACGTTTTCCTCTCCTGTGGCGGATATATCGAGCAACACCATGCGACCACTAACACGGGCCTCCAGATTGATGTATTCATCCAACTCCATGTTGGGCCAGAAATTGACAAGCTGGATTGCTTGATTGCGGGAGCCCAGGCGATCTACCCGGCCAAAACGCTGAATGATCCGGACCGGATTCCAGTGGATGTCATAATTGACCAGATAGTCACAGTCCTGAAGGTTTTGGCCTTCGGAAATACAATCTGTGGCAACAAGAAGGTCTATCTCTTCTGTGAGGTTGTCCTCAACCTTATCCCGCTCTTTGGATATGGGGGAAAAAGAAGTGAGAAGAGAGTTTAGATCGGTCCTAATGCCGGGCAATGTGGTTTTATTAGTGCCTGTGCCGGTCACCAGAGCACTGTGGATACCGAGTTCCTTCTTGGCCCAAGGAGCAATGAGGTTATAGAGATAGGTGGCCGTATCGGCAAAGGCTGTAAATATACAGACCTTTTTGTTCCCATCGTTAATGGGCTGCCGGCACTTTTGGCTGATAAGCTCCTTGAGATCAATAAGTTTGGCATCACGGGCCGGGTCAATCACTTCTGCATCTTGGAGAAGCGCTGTAAGTCTCTCCTTGTCTTCTACCAGCTCCTGTTTCCAGCGGACAATATCCAGGTCTTTTATTAACACCTTGACTTTGTTGCCAATCAGAAAATCCTCAAATTCCGGATTGTCGGTTTCGATATCTTCGATGGAAAGTTCGCTGATAGCTGTTTCATCGTGATTTTCAAGCTTGACGAGGAGTTCTTCGACATTACTCAGGAGCTTTCGTAAGGTGAGGGAAAATGAGTTAATGGAACTTTCCATCCTTTTGAGGATATTGACCCGCATGAGATGAATCAGGCTTTGCTCTCGATCAACCTGTCGGAATACCGATTTGCCACCATGAACCAGGATGTCATATTTGCGGTCATACTCCTCCCGTTTCTCAAGGCGGACATACTTGAGGGGAGAATAGGCGCTTAAATTGAGTTTACGGATGGACCGATTAACTTCTTTGAGAGGAGGATAAAGGTTCTGGGCATCGATATCGCTTTTGACATTGTGCGGTTTGAGCCGTTCCGGGAACTTTCCTATCTCCGAGATATCGTAATATTTCTCTATATGCTTTCGAGAGCGGGCAATGGTCAGCAGATCAAGAAGCTTGAAATAGTCAAAGTTCATCATGTCAAGCAAGGCATCGACATCACGTTCTTCTTCAGGCAGGCCGAGCCATTGATTGAATTTGATCTGGGCTTTGCGCAGGGTTTGATCGATGCTGTTTATACCTTGTTCCTTGAAGGCCGTATCGACACCTTCGGTGATGAAGGCAACCTGATTCTTGAGGTCATTCATCCGGTTGTTCACCGGGGTTGCGGAAAGCATTAAGACCTTGGTCTTGACGCCGGACTGGATGATATCCCGCATCAGCTTTGAATAGCGGGTCAGTCCATCCTTGCGGGGATTATTATTCCTGAAATTATGTGACTCATCAATGACAATCAGATCATAATTTCCCCAGTTCAGGGTGGCCAGATTGATCTCTCCTGATTTGCCGGAAACGCGGGTAAGGTCTGTGTGGTTGAGGACATCGTAGTTGAAACGGTCATTTGCCAAAAGATTCCGCTTGTCGTTGATCGTAAAAACGGTCCAGTTCTCCCGGAGTTTTTTGGGGCAGAGGACTAGAACACGGTCATTACGCAGTTCGTAATATTTGATGACTGCCAAACCTTCAAATGTTTTGCCCAGGCCAACGCTATCAGCAATGATGCAGCCGTTGTATCTTTCAAGTTTGTCGATTGCACCCATGACACCATCGCGTTGGAACTTATAGAGCTTGTTCCAGACAATAGTGTCTTTTATGCCGGTTTTGGTGCGGATGATTTTTTCTTCATCCAGCTCAGAGGCAAAGTCTTTGAAGATGTTATAGATGATGTAAAAGTAGAGAAATCTTGGGCTATTGTCCCTGGCAATAACATTGAGGGAATCAAGGAAAAGTTGTTTGGCTTCGGTAACTGTTTTGGGATCGTGCCAGATGGAATTAAACCATTGCAGCAAAGCCGTGGTGCTTTCCTGGTCGGTGAATAGTGTGTTCATATCGAAATGGGCGGATTCACAAAAACCCATTCCAGAACCTGTGAAATCAGAACTCCCCTGTATGGCGGTTGTGGTTCCTGAATTTTCGATATGCAGCAGGTTTTGACTTATAGCCTGAGGTAATAATGCGGCTTTTACTTCTGCCTTATTTTTAATCCATTCGGCACATTCTTGAGCAATTCGTTGGTTGGATAATTGATTCCTGAAACGCCTTTCAAACTGGTTGCCCGTTAAAGATGCGGCGGATTGTTTTTGGTCATTTTCGCTTGTCGGAAGTAACTTAGTGAAAAGAAGACGCAGGCTGTCAATCTGGCTTAACTCTTTTTTCAAAGCCTCATAGGCATAAATAGAGAACAAGCCTGAGAGAACAGAGAGTTTGGTTTCTTTATCGAGGCTTTCCCTGAGAACATCACCTACTCTGCCTGTTTTTTTGTTATCGAGGAGTTTCATTAATTATTCATCGGTTTTCCTTAATCAGCTCCAAATATTTTCTAAGTCAAATATTGACATGCCAATTTCCACAAATATTCCGCAGCTTGCTGAGCTGACATAGGTTTGTCACGCTCAGCGCCGAACATCCCCATACCCATGGGCTTCAGCATAAGATCTCCATCAAGCTCCTCAATGGATAGTGATTCGTTCATTGAATTATCATTTTCAATATCAATATGATCTCCATGAGAAAATGCGATTGAATTCGATCCGAACATACCTCCAAGCCAAACTTTAAATTGCGTTATCTGCTCCTCATTTCTATAAAGTGTGAAAACAGCCTTTCTGGTTGTTACTTTTTCAACCTCATAATCAAAGTGGGAATATTGTTTCCTGGTCTCATCTGCAAAATACGTAAGGTGCTGTACTATCTCTTCAAACGATCTCTTAAGAAATTGATTCTTCTCCTTATCAGTAAAACCTTTGGCCAGTCTTGGGATGAAAGACCTACTACTAGCTTCCTTTCTTGAATATGTACTTGCTTTTGGCACTACCTCTTTGCCTATTTTCTTGAGGAACGCATCGACAACTCTTTCTGGCTGGCTGCTGTCTACTGAAAGAAAACCGATCATTCCGGATAAACCGGGAATATCTCCTTTATACCCATCAAGCCTCACAGGCAATATGTAGGCCTTGCCTTTTTGCTTGACCAATCTTTCAATGGCCTGTTGACGCTCGAAATTTGTCCACATTTTCTCAACATATGGTTCAGAAATGATCATAATGCAAAACTGGCTTGCCTCATGATAGACCTTGCGTAGGCTTATGCTGAGATCTTCACCCCACAGATCAGATGCATAAAAATTGTCATAAAAGACATTTACATCAGCCTCGCGGAGACCTGTAGCAACAGCCTCTGCAAATTTCCTGTCCTCGCCGGCAAATGATATGGCTACATCGTAAGAGTAATTCATAGGCATAATTTGTTTTTACTACCAATCAAATCTTGCTCAAAGTGTACTTCCAAAATGATCCATCGGAACTCGTTTTACAGAATCAGGACAACTTCTCCAATCGGAGGGTATCCTGTATCTGGTCACGCCAGATTACGGGGACGCCTGCTTCATCGGCATAATCTCGCCAATGAAGAACCTTTTCCCGCACTTCTTTGATAATGATTTCTGCCCGGCCACGCTTCATCGAGGCGGTTCTGGCGCAGGCTTTGAAATCTTCCAGGGTAAAATCGTCACGCTTGCCGTTCATGGTCATTTGATGACTGGCCGTCCAGGTCCCGGAGGGGTTGAAACTGTAAATCACGTCAAAGGCCGGCGCCAGGGACCATGTTCCTGATTTGTCCATCAGGAAGGCGATATTTTTTACGTGGTCATCCTGATTTCGGGCGATGATATTAAAAACCATCCGGCGAAACATTTCTTCAATTGAATCCATCGGCAGTCCGAGTTGCCTGATAACGAGAAGGGCCTGTTCGTAAGAATACGCTCCTGCAATGTTATAATCATAATGCGCCAGAGCGCAGAAAGACTGCATGTGAAGCTTTTCGCCGTCGGCAAGACGGTCAAAGCGGCGGGTCATGAAATGGTGCCTGCTGTTTTCCTCGAAAAGCCGGCATTCAGTCATTGTGATCCCGGCGTCTGCTGCCATTTTTGAATAGGCATATTCAATGAGGCCATACCCCTTGGGGTCCTCGAGCTCCTTATCCTTATTTCCGCTGACACCATCAAATTTCAGCAGCCAGTATTCAAAACCCTTCCCGGCCGGGAGTTGACCGGAACGTACTTCATTGGTTGATGGATTCCAGGCAATAACCGCTTTGGCTCTTGCGCCGCCGGCCGAAGTACCGACTCGCAGGATATCCCTCAAGGCATTTTCTTTGTTTTTGTCACCGAAGGAAACGTTCAGATTATTCCGGTGGGTGAGAATTTCGGAGGCGAGATCCACCAGTTTGTCGATTTGAATCCGAGTCGCCTGGCGAGCTTTGGGTCCTGTTGCAGGTGCGTATTCAATAGCCCCCATGCCCCGCACACCCGTATAACAAAGGCGTTCGACGGCGTTGAACGAATCCGGGTACCTTCCCTGGGAGGCCAACCAGGCATTGATAAGAGCGTTGCCGAACTTGTCCGGCAACGAGTCCGCAAGCAGACCGGGCAGGCCGTGAAAAGTTTGTTTTGATAAATCCGGAAAGGTATAAATCTTGGAGGAAAGCGGCATCATAAGCGGTGAAATCTCTATACCGCTTCCGGCAAATGCCGAATCGTATTCAAAGGCGGCTGTATCTGCACCCTCAGCCAGGGAAACCGCGCCGATGGTTCGCCCCCACATCCTAACCTCGGCAACAGATGTCATGACTCGTCACCCCAGGACCATTTTTTTGGGGTTTTATCCGGATGTCGACTTGTAGAGGCGCGTTGCCGTACCTTTCCTTTCTGTTTCAACAATTCCATGGGCCTGGGGACTGGTTCGGGGACTAGATTCTCCAGCCCCTCCATGAGATCAAGGACCCTTAAGATCCGGATGATGGTCGAAAACTGAGCCGTCGCCCCGGCTTCGACCCGTTCAACGGTGCGCTTGGATACACCGGCTTGTTTAGCCAGATCTGCTTGCGTTATCTGGCTATCAATACGATAACGGGCTATACGTTTTCCGATCTCGGCAAGAATAGCATCATCTGTCAGCAATTTTGATATATCCATAATCGTCTTTTTTGTCGATTAGATTAACGATATACTCATAGTATCGTCATGTATTACGATTAGCAAGATTATATTTGAAGATTTGTGGCATAATACGACAATTTAGACGATTAATGCCAAAAATATGGGGTAATTCTTAAATAATGACGACTTGATAGGTCGAAAAACAAGATAATTGCTCAAACCTCGCGAACTGCCGGTTTCTTCATTTCTTTGTTTCTTTTTACACGCTGTTTCTTTTTTCTTCCGGTCAATGACCGGGTTTCTTTGTTTATTGATGCCCAAGGCATCCACTTCATTCATCCTTTTCCAGTCATCCTGGAAATCTCCTGCTCGATTTGTTCGGTAAGGCGCTCCAGGATAAAGGAATTCATGCTGTACGGGGTGTTTTCGGCGATGAATTTCAGCTTCATATAGAGCGGTTCCGGGATTCTCAGCGGCAGATTTTTCTTCACATCCTCTCGGATGTGGGGTTCTTCCCAGGGGTACACCTCTTCCCCGGTCGAGCCGTATTTGCCTGCACCCGCGGCAAACTGATCCAAGTCCGTTTCTTTTGTTCTTGCCGGGGCCGAACGGAGTGGAGTCTTCTTTTTACCTGCCACCATACACCTCTTCAAATAATTGGTTCATTTCCTGGGTCGCCTTATTATCCTGTTTCCATTCCACTACGGACAGGCCGTCCCGGGCTGATTTGCGAAAAGCGATACGATCACGAAGCATCGCGTCAACCAGGGACAGGTATTGAAAATCTTCTGCGTTGAAAAAGTCGCGTGTCTCCTGGTCTTCATGAACAGATGGATTGGCAGATACCCGGTTCAGGACGACAAAGGCCTTCAGTTCATCGTTTAAGCCCTTGGCCATCTCCACTAGCTCCTCCATCTGCTGCAAGGTCCAGATATCGAACTGAAACGGTTGCACTGGGATATAGGCCCGATCGGATACGCCGAGGGCGTAACGCAATTCCATGGAATCCCGACCGCCGGCGTCAATAACTATTTCATCATAACGGCCGGCCAAGTCACGCACCTGAGTTGCCAGGCCTTTGCCAAACTTCTGAACACAAGAAATCTTCGGCTCAACATCCGCCTCTTCCCGAACAGTTGCCCAAAACGAAGCGGTCCCCTGACGGTCGGTATCCAGCAGCAAGACATCCTTCCCTGCCAAGGCCAACATGGCAGCCATATTGGTTGCCAGGGTGGTTTTGCCGGTTCCTCCCTTTTCACCACCAAATAATACAACGCTCATACAATTATCCTCATCAAATACTACCATATGATTTCAGATGATATGATATCATATCACGATACTGTCAGTTTGCAAAACAAAAATAAAAGCCGTCCCCGGAAGGAGACGGCTTGCGTTGCCAGAATGGTCAAGCTTCAATTGGAAGCGGGACTATCTGTTTCTTTGCCCTGCAGTGGTTTTATCTTTGGGCGTTTGGTTTTCCGCGCCTGCCAGAGATCACAGGCTTCCTGCATCCGCAAC
>Ga0209164_1001190_pt1 | contig 36816 bp, 38 predicted proteins | sample MTBNYHSulfiMetaG_FD_187458 | JGI IMG/M metagenome (GOLD analysis project Ga0209164, IMG submission 187458) | Enrichment culture microbial communities from rom New York Harbor, USA that are MTBE-degrading - MTBE-NYH (New York Harbor Sulfidogenic)... | ecosystem: Environmental > Aquatic > Marine >... | reverse complement strand
AATTAACCATGTTGTCTTCTTGTCCCGCAAGACGGGATTGGTACACGCCTTTCCTCTCATCCCTCCGGGAGATCGTGCCCGGGCGGCGCTACCATATGATCGCACAAATTTTCGCCCCTTTCATACCCCATGACCCATACGGCAAGGTACGTGTCCACGTAATCGAGCCACGACCTGAATGTGTCGGGATCGGATGCATGGCGAAATAACCTGGCCGTCACCACCGCACTCCCTGCGGCGTAATGTCTGCAATCCGTGCAGTCCGTATCGGGCACGCAACAGGCAGCGGTCCTATCCCAACTAAGATCCGCACGGTACTGCCGGAAAGAGCGCCCCAGCCCGATGGCAGTGGATCTGTTCATCCTTGGATAGGAACAGGAGTAAAGGACATGGAGCCCATGGATATGGGTATGGGCAACGGCACTGTAAGGGGAAAAAAGGAGGTTCTCCGGGTATTCCGAAATAAGGGCCACCATCGTCTGTCGGGTGCGGGCAAGGGATTGAGGCGTATGACGAAGGGGGCCGGTATATCCGACGGGCGATGAAAACATATTCAGGGTAACCTTACATCCATGCCGGGAGAGGACTTCCATGACCCCGTGGATCTGCTCAATATTTTCCCTGGTAAAGGTGTATACAAACACGGCCCGGGGATCATCCTGATAGTTGGCGATCTGTCTGACCAGCATGTCTTTGGCCTTTCGAACCCTCAGGCTTGTCTCATCGTCGCCCCAGACAGATATGTGAATTCGGTAGTGGACGGATTCGGGGATAGGCCTTAACCCGTTGGATGCAATGGCGCCCAGGGGCATCTCTTCGAAACAGACGCGACAAAGTTCGGGCACCAAAGAGGGTTCAGCCCCTGCAAGAACCACATAGGTGATGCCCCGCGCCTTCTCAGCCTTCATGAGGCTCCTCCAGTCCGCCGGATTCTGGTTCTCGTGGGCGAACTGCTTGTCTCCCTCAAAGTAATAACAGCCATCACACCGTATATTGCAGCGATTGGTCATGTCATAGGTGGACTCCCTGAGAAAGAAATACCTGCGGACCTTCTCCCATCTGGCCCCAATGAGAGGATCACCGATGATATCTGAGAATTTCCACGTCTTTTGCTCTGTGCTTTCCACGGGATGTGTCTGCGCCTCCATTCGGGACTCCCGGTCACAACCCGGTCGGGAACGGTTCATCATCCCTGTTTTGCCTCATCCATCCGTTCCTGAATGTATGCTGCTATCCGACCGATGGTGTTCAATTTCGGGTAATCGTCTTCGTCGATGACAATCCCGTATTCATCTCGAAGCACCAGGGCAATGGTCGCAAGATCCATGCTGTCAATGCCTACCTCATCAATCAGGTCTATGTCGGGATCGAATGTCTCGGGTGTCACATCCTCCAGTTTGAGTTCATCGATCATGATTTCTGCAATTCGCAAGGTTAGTTTGGAAATTTCATAGGGGTTGCCCATTCTCTACCTCCATTGGTCGCGTAATCCTGCCATGAAGCTGCTATAGGATATATGATTGTCGATTGAATGACTGTGATTGTCGATTGACACTATGAAAACAAGGTGATACACCGCCGGAACGCCAAAATCTTTTTCTTCACGACGATACCTGATAGAAAACCTATGCCCCCTCAGCAATCAGAATGCCGGTGCAGGCCAGCTGACCCTTTACCATCACACGGAATGAATAGGAGGCGGGGTTCTCTCCCCGACATGTGGTCATGATGGTGATGGGATCATTGGGCCGTATCATCTGCTTGAACCTCGCCTTTTTAATCCCGGAAATTCTCCACTCCCCATGGCCGAACTCCTGAATGGTATCCATAACCATCCCGAGCTGGGCGATGCCGGGAAGGATCGGGTTCCCCGGAAAATGACCCGAAAACCATGGGGAATCCGCATCCACCTCCACTTCGGCCACGACCCGGCCGGGATCCGGACGGCTGATGCGGATTAACGAATACCATTTCGTTGTTATCGAGTTCAAGGCCGTGCCCGGCCCTTGCTGATCATCGAATCAGGTGCTCCCAAAGCGGTCCATAATGTCCCCTGGCATACAGCCTGGGGATGATTCGGGCGGTCATGTCTTCTCCCGAACCCGTGACCCAGTTGGTCCTTCCGGCCGCATGGTCCTTGACCCGCAGAAGAATTTCTTCGGTGGTGACGGCAGGCGACTCGAAAAAGACCGGCTCCATCAGGCTTCGGGATGCTGATATCCGACCCGATGCCACGGCCATGTCATAAAGGGCCGTGTTCGGATAGATGCGCATTCCGCAGAAAAAGAAAAAGACCGCACATTCAAGCCTGTCGGCGTTTGAGAGGGTCCTGTCGACCGAATGAATATCTTCTCCGGGCCCTCCCAACAGAAAATAGTGTGCCACATGTAAACCCGCATCTCTTGCAGCGTTGTGTGAACCAAAGACATGGTCGGCCCTAAAGGGTTTCCGGTATGACGCCAGCACATCATCCGACAACGATTCCGTGCCGAATTCCACGTGGGTGAGGCCTGCATCCGCCAGTATTCGATAATAGTCTTCCGGTGGAGATGTGGGTGCAAAAAAAGCGCCCCAGGGGATGGAGACCCCTGACTTCGTAAAGGCACGGGCGACTTCGATACTGTGCTGATAGTCCGCGTTGAATGCCGAATCCGTGACAAAAAAATACTTGGCGCCCGTCTTCTCGATCCACAAGGCCGTATCGGCCACCTCATCGGGAGGGATCAGCCTCAGCCTTTTCCCTTCAATGTGGGGATATGTACAATAAATGCACTTGAAATTGCAACCCCTCTTTGTCTGAAGGTTGAGCATGCCCCCGTTTTTCAAATAAAAAGGGATATGGGGGCGCCCTTCATGAAGCCCCCTTGTCAAACGGCCCTCCCATGGAAATGGCACTACCCCGTTGGAACCCCTTTGGATCACCCCGGGAAGGGCCGAGGTCTCCTTATGGGCCTCAATCGCCCCCAGGAGCAGGGACAATCTTTCTCCCTCTCCGATAATCCCATAATCGGCCCCCAGGGTCTCCATGATCTCCCGGGGGAACAGGGTAAATCCGCTTCCCCCCAGGACCAGAAGGGCGTCGGAGTGTTTTCTGACGGTTCGCGCCAGGTCCCTGTATTCGGCCATGTAGCCTTTTGGGGCGGTGATATCGCAATTATCGATGTTTCGCAGGGAAAGCCCGACAACGTCCGGCCCAAACTCGCGGATCCCATCCACCAGGGGATCGCTGTTTCCCATGGCATTCATATCCGCAAGCCTGACCCGGTGCTCCGCAGACAGGGCGTTCGCCACATAATCGAGGCCCAAAGGATATACCGGATAGGGTATTTTCAGTCTGTTCGCTGAAACCAGAAGTACTTTCACCACGCCACCTGACGAGTCACCTCGATCGCGGTCACCAGGTCCCCGAGACCGACCAGGAGGATCCCTTTGTCTTTCAGATGAACCGTTTTCCCCCCGTAGAACCCACCGGGCAGTTCTCTTCCATCCATGCATCGTACGGCAAGGACCGCGGCCACGGCCGAGGCGGAGGCAAATTCGCCTGTAAACCTCCTGTAGTCAATCACAGGCCCGTCGAATCGGGAAATGGACAGAAATTCCCGAAGTTGTTCTTCCCCCTTCTTTCGACAGGCGGCGGGAATGCCCGCGAAAACGGCCCCATACTTCTCCCGAACCCGCTCCTTGCCCGCCAGACCGGCCATTAATGAGGAAATGACAGAAGGGTTATTTTCCGAGGTTTCGTAGAACATGACGGCGGTTTTCAGGCCTTGGGCGGATTCCGATCTCCTGAGACACAGGCCTCCGCCCCCGTCCGATGGCGCTGCATCGCTCCCCACGGATCTGTCAAAGAGGCGAGAGAGTCTCCCATGGGACTCATCGCTCCCGATGACGAGGAGCGTGTCGTCACGATCCTTTGCCATGAGGCCTGCGAGCATCAGGGCCTGTTCAAATGAGGCGTTTCCGCCCGTGGCGGTGATATTGGGCCCCACGGACCCGAATCGGATGGCTGCCTGGCCAGCCGGTGCATTGTGAACGGACCCGACAAAGTCGGTGGGACTTGAAAATTGTTCTCCGGATTCGAATAATTTGGTCAAGAAATCGTAGGTTTCCGAAAGCGCTCCCCAGCCGGTGCCGAAAAAGACCGAACCCGGTGTATCCGGCAGTCGCGAATCGGCGTGGGCCGCTGATGCCAGGGACAAGACCAGCCGGGGCAAGCGCCTGAGCCGTCTGACCTCCCTGGGGGAAACCCCCTGGGATAAGAGCGGGTCAGGGACCCTCCCTCTACAGCTTTTCCCCCCGGATACGGTCCTCAGAGACACGTCGGCGTCCCCGGCCCCGGTGAGGCACGCGCTTCCCAGCACAAGCAGATGAGACGCCCCTTTCACGGGTATGGACCGAGGGGGGTGGCCCCTGCGGGGGGACCCAATGACAACCGAGGCGTTATTTCCCCCAAATCCGAAGGAGTTCGAGAGGACGGTTTGGATATTGGCCGTCTCCAGGGGCGTCGTCAGGGGTTCCAGCTTCAGTTCGGGGTCATGGAGATCGCAACCCACATTCGCCGGGACCAGACCTTCTGAGACGGCCAGTGCGGACACAATGGCCTCCATGGCGCCTGCGGCCCCCAGGGAGTGTCCAAACGCCCCTTTTACGGAAGACATGAGGGGTTTCTTGTCGGGAAAGAGGGTATTCAGGGCCTTTGCTTCGGAACGGTCGTTATCGACCGTGCCTGTCCCGTGCAGGTTGATGTAATCGATTTCTTCGAGGGAGATATGCGCATCCTGCAAAGCGGCCTGCATCGCCTGGAGGGCGCCCGCCCCATCAGGATGCGGGGCCGAGGGGTGATAGGCGTCGCAAGAGAGTCCCGCCCCCAGGATCTCGGCAATCGCATTGTCAGGAACACTTTCGGAGGCAGTGAGTACCAGGACGGCCGCCCCTTCCGCCACCGACATCCCCCCCCTATTCTTATCAAAGGGTCGGGCCCCTTGAGGGTCGATCAATTGAAGCGCACGGAACCCATGGTAGGTCAGGCGGCTGAGAGAATCGGCGCCCCCGGCCAGAACCGTCCCGGCCCTCCCGGCTCTCAACATCTCAAGGGCGATCGTGATGGCCACTGCGCTCGACGAACAGGCGGTCGATAGGGTGATGACGGGGCCGTGACACCCCAATTCAAGGGCAATAACCTCTGTTACGGAACTGGGCGAATGGTATTTGAAGGCATCAGGATCGCCATCCCCTGTCTTCAGACAGTGTTCCGTTGTCAGCATCCCCCCTGTGGTGACGCCCATGACCACGGCGTCGGGGACCTCTTTGCACCGCGCCATGGCCTCCCTTGCGGCGGTCAGGGCGAGCCGGTGGGTCCGAGGTATGCCGCCTGTTTCAGGGAACTCATGGACCTCTCCGACGGGGAGCCGGTTATCCGGAGACACGGGAAAGAGGCTCAACGGCTTTATCCTCTTGCCGCGGTTTCTGATGACATCCCTTGCCCTGGATACGCCGCACCCGGCCGAGGTAACCAGGCCCATCCCCGTGATGTAAACCCGTACCCCCGTCAATTGCCTACACTTCTTGAATTTTCATGGATGAACCGAGCCAATGATGTCAGATTCGCAAACACCTTTTCGCCAAGTTCTTTGTTGTCAATCTTGATGCCATAGTCTTTGTCAATCATCATCACCAGCTCCAGGACGTCAATGGAATCGATTCCCAACTCGCCGCCTACCAGTTGATGATCCTCGACAATATCGTCAGGACGGACATCTTCGAAATTAAGGGTATCAATAATCTTAACTTTCAGCTCGGTTATCAATGTGCCAATGGCGTCTTCCATCTTTGAATGATCCTGTGCCGGAATGTGGGCGCTTTTGCGGGTTGTCTCTTTACAGAACGGCTGAAGTAACGTAAAAGAAGGGGTACATTATCATTTTTTTTGTCTTCAGGTCAATCCAATTCCTGAGATCCGACTTGAATTCTGGTTGTGACGATCGATCACGCCGCCAGAAATGGGCCGGGAGCGGCTACGATGCGGAATGAAAAATCAGCCACGGACGTCAGCGTTGAGGACCTGATCCCCCACCGGGGTCGAATGAAACTTATTGATGACATCATCCGGGTGGATGAAGAAACCGCCGTCACCGAATCCATCGTGAAAAAGGACTGGCCTCTTTTTGAAGGGACTTCCGTCAGCCCGCTTGTCCTGATCGAACTCACCGCCCAGACCGCCGGGGTATCCATGGGCTGGGAAGAGTCGGTCCTGAAGGGTAAAGACATCGAGGGCCGTTTAGGGTGGCTGGTCGGGGTCAAAGAGGCCCGCTTTCATGTGCACAGGATTCCCAGAGGGAGCAGGATCCGGGTCTGTGCCACAAGGGATTTTTCTTTTGAGAACTATTATGAAGTAATTGGGACCGCGGAGATAGGGTCACAGGTAGTCGGGGAGGTCAGGTTGCAGATTGTCCATCCCGATTCAGATGAATCGCCGTCATAAGGTCGAACGGCAAGGCTCAAAACAGGTGCATGACGGGGCAGATATGGGCAGAAAATCCGACGAAAGAGTGGCGATCGTTACCGGGGGGAGCAGGGGTATTGGACGGGCAATATGCCTTGAACTGGCCAGGGACGGATATTTTATCGTCATCAATTACCGATCCGATGAAGAGGGAGGGGTAGAGACGCTTCGCATGATCCGAGAAGCGGGCTCGGATGGAGAGGTCATGAGGTGTGACGTCTCCGATGCCGTGGAGACCAGACGGGCGCTGGATGAGGTTATCTCCAGATTTGAGAGGATCGAGGTTCTGGTGAATAACGCGGGGATCACGTCCGACGGATTGTTCGTTTTGATGTCCGAAGACGAGTGGGATTCGGTCATCGATACCAGCCTCAAGGGGTTCTATCATGTTACCCGGCCGGTCCTGGAGAAGATGATCGCCAATAAGAGGGGCTCCATCGTTTCCATCGCATCCGTCTCCGGTTTGATCGGACACCGGGGTCAGGCCAATTATTCCGCTGCCAAGGCCGGTCTCATCGGAGCCAGCCGGAGCGTTGCCTCGGAGGTGGCCCGGCTGGGGGTCCGGGTCAACGTGGTGGCGCCGGGATTGATCCGGACTGAAATGATAAAGGATGTGCCCAGGAATATCATCAAAGAGATGATCCCCATGGCCCGTGTGGGCCGGCCCGAGGAAGTGGCAAAGTTGGTGCGGTTTCTGTGCTCCGAAGACGCCTCGTACATCACCGGCCAGGTCATTTCCGTAAACGGAGGGATGGTTTAGGTGAAAAGGAACGGAATCGCTGTAAACAGAAGGCGGAAGATAGGCCCCATTATCCTGTTGTGGGTTACAGGCTGCCTCTGTATCGGATGGGCGGACACCTGGGAAGGGATCCGGGGGGCGACCGGGACGATCCAGACGATCAGGGCGGATTTTGTCCAGGAGAAACATCTGAGTATCCTTTCCAAGCCATTTATTTCCAAGGGGGTCTTCTATTATCAGGCCCCGGATTCCCTCAGGTGGGAATACACATCTCCCGTCAGGAGCATCCTGTTGATGCACAAAGGCAAAACGAGGCGTTACACGGATACCGGCAAGGGTCTTATCGAAAGCTCGAGGATGGATTCGCAAGGGATGCAAATGGTTCTCCAGGAGATCGCGCTGTGGCTTGGGGGGCATTTTTCCGATGACCCGGCCTTTGATGCGGCCCTGAAGGAGGGGCGCAGGATTGTATTGACCCCCAAGGAGAAGGGCTTCTCCAAAATGATCCAGCATATCGATCTAATGCTTTCCGATACGCCTGGGATCATAAAATCCGTCGAGATTTACGAGGACGAGAGTTCCGTTACCAGGCTGCTGTTCAAAAACGCCGAAATCAACGAAGAGATAAAAGAGGCCGTTTTTCTGGAGATTTCATGAAGAATTGCTCCCTTCTTCTGATGATCCTGTTCCTGATGATTTCCTGCACCGGATCTCCTGAACTTGTCCCGATACGACAACCGCTGCCTTTGAATGGCGACAGACGCTGCATGATCCCTTTCCCTGACAGGGACTGGCAGTTCGTTCATTCGATTCAGGCTTCAATGCCGGGTGGACAGGAAGCGGTTGTCATCGGCGTAACGGGCATCTCCCCCAAAACCGGCGGCGTAGCGTGTGTGATGATGACCGTTGAAGGTCTGGTCCTTTTTGACGCCCGATATGATGGCCGGATGACTGTCCATCGAGCGATAGCGCCTTTTGACTCCATGGACTTTGCCAGGGGTCTCATAGACGACATCAAGCTGATGTTCTTTCCACCCAAAGGGCCGCTCGTGGCATCGGGCACGTCCGAGGACGGGGCATTGATCTGCCGGTACCGGACAGAAGAGGGCACCATGGTCGACATCGTCATCCATGAAGATCATGCCTGGGAGATTCGCCAGTACGATCCGGATTCCAGACTGATCCGCTCCCTCATGACCGATCCGGGCGACAGGAGAACTGCCGGAAGGGAAAACCCCGTGCCGGGCAGGCTGAAACTCGTTGCCTTTGGCCCGGTTGAATATGCGTTAACCTTGGATCTTATTGAGGCTCGGGAGTTGAGCGAATGAAGCGTATCGTTGAAAGGGGCATCTCCTTATGAAGTTCAAATTGATCTATCCAAAGTGGCCGAAACTGAACCGGCAGACGGAGTTTCACCTGCCGCCTCATGGCCCTGTTGTGTTTGCGGGGTCTCTGCCCGACGATGTGGAGGTGGATTTTGTGGATGAAAACCTGGAACCGATCGATTTTGATGACCCGGTCGATTTTGTCGGGGTCTCCATGATGCTGACCGCCCAGGTAAAAAGGGGCTGGGAAATCGCGGATATATACAGGAAAAAGGGGATAAGGGTGATCTTCGGCGGCATCTCCACCATGCTCCATGCGGAGGAGACCCTGGATCACGCCGATGCTGTTTTTTTGGGCGAAGCGGAAGGAAAAATGGAGAAGGTATTTTCAGACTTTCATCACAACCGGTTGGAGAAGGTGTATGACTACATGGATGACAGACCCCCTACCGAGATGATCGGTACGGCCCGGCGGGATATTCTGAAGCGGGACCTCTACAATTATCGGGGCGTACAGATGGTGGATCTGGTGCACGCGTCCAGGGGATGTCGCTTCAATTGCTATCCCTGTGCGGTAAGCTACCTCGGCGGAAGGCGGTTTCGCCCACGCCCTATCGACAAGGCCATAGAAGAAATGGCGGCCATCGACAATAATCGGTTGTTCATCGTGGACAATTCCCTGGCCCAGAACACGGAATGGGAAATGGACCTGTTTCGGGAAATGATACCGCTCAAGAAAAAGTGGTGCAGCCATCCGATCGAGGATGACCCGAAGGTCCTGGACCTGGCAGCCCAGGCAGGCGCCTGGTATGTATACCAGACCATTTTCGATACTTCAGACTATATCCGGGGGAGAATCAGGCGTTATAAAGATCACGGGATTGCCGTGGAAGGGAGCATCCTTCTCGGTCTGGACACCCATACGGAGGACTCTCTCAAGCGGCTGATCGATTTTTTGCTGGAAATCGACCTGGATATGGCGGAATTTACGGTGCTGGTGCCCTTTCCCCATACCAGGGCCTTTGAGGATCTCAGCAGCCAAAACAGGATTTTTTCCCGCGATTGGAATGATTACACCGCGGACAGGGTCGTATTTCAGCCCAAACAGATGACCCCTGAAAAATTGCAGGAATTGTTCTATTACGGCTGGGATGCATTTTACAGGGATGAGTCCCAGGAGTTGAAGATGTTTAAGCTGCTCCGGGCGGTCACGGAGAGGGAAGCGGCCGACCAGACCTACCAGCCCAGGAGAAGAGATCTTGCCTCACGCGCCTTCGGCAGAGAGACGAGGCAGGGATTCGGGAATTGAGTAAATGGAGAATTGGCATCTATAAAATGTGCGTAATCTGTTGATGATATTGAGGACTTTGTTGTAATTTCAGGCGCTTTATTGGGCATCCTTGTATCTCTGCGTCTCTGTGTGAGACATTTTTACTTGCGTCTATGCCGCTTTAGTTGTTCAGGCTGTTATTCAAGAGGGACCATGCCTCCTCCTTCATTTCCGAGGCGGAAGACCCTTTTATCGGATCGTCGGGTTCGATGGTTCCTGCCAGGCGAACCTCAATGGTGTTTTTCACGCATGCATTGAAAAGGAATCGGTCCGGTGGAAAAAGTCTCTGGGTGTTCCTGATGGATACCACCTGAATGGGGGCATTGCATCGTTTGGCGATCTTGAATGCCCCTTCACTGAACCGCCCGAGTTTGCCGTCGCGGCTCCGGGTCCCCTCGGGGAAAATGAAAAAATTGCCTCCCGACGAGAGATAGCCTTTCAGATCGTTCATCCGTTCCATCATCAGAGAGACGAGTGTTCCAGAGGCGGTCGCAGGGAGATAGCCGGCTGTCTTCAGCACCCAACCGAATATCGGCACCTTGAAAAAGGGATTTTTTACAACGGTTTTGTGCTTTTCAAATAAAGAGATGAGGAGGATCGGATCCAGGTAGGAGAGGTGGTTGCAGACGATGACCGAGGCCCGGATGGATAAGACCTCATGCTGAATCCTGAAATCAAGGCCGGGGACAATGGTTCGGACAAAGAAAAAGAAACTTCGGTAATAGAGGTGGTTGATACGCTGAAAGGCGATTTCGCGATCTCTTGCGAAGAGCGATGCGGCGAAGTAGCAGAGTGAGAAGAAGACCAGATAGCTGAAGATGTAGTATATCCAGATAACCAGGGTAATGACCAGATCTGCTATGGGTTTGATATGGCTGAAAGAGAGCCTCATCCAGCCTTACTCGGACTTCTTGAGGGTGATGCTGGTGTTGACGCCGCCAAAGGCAAAATTCTCAACAGAGGCGATACGAATCGGCAATTCATAGAGCTTCGTGGCATGGCGGATCATGGCGCATCGTTCATCTATCTCTTCCAGGTTCAGGGTCGGTGCAATGATGCCCTTTTCCATCATGTGGAGGGTGATGATTGTCTCGATGACGCCGCACGAGGCCATGGTATGGCCCATATACCCTTTCAGCCCCGTGACATAGGGATGATCGCCGTATACGCTGTGAATGGCTCTGGCCTCTATAATGTCTCCCATTTTTGTGGCAGTGGCGTGGGCGCTGACGAAATCCACCTGGTCGGGACGGATCCGGGCATTTTCCAGCCCGAGCCGGATGACCTCGGCGACGCCCGTCGGACTGGGCAGGATCAGGTCTCCCCCGTTGTTGTTGCACCCGAACCCGATCACCTCTCCAAGTATGTCAGCGCCCCGTTTCCTGGCCATGTCATATTCTTCCAATATGACGGCCCCTGCGCCTTCACCTACCACCAGACCGTCTCTTCTGACATCAAAAGGGCGGGGCGTGAGGTGCGGGGTTGCATTAAAATCGGTGGAGCACGCCAGGAGGTTGTCAAAGACGGCGACCGTGGTCGTGTCATACTCATCCGCTCCTCCGCACACCATGGCATCTTGCATCCCGAATTTGATCGTCTCGTAACCAAAACCGATGGCCTGGCTGCTGGTTGCACAGGCGGTGGAGGAGGCGATCACCCTCCCGGTGATGCCAAACATCTTGGTGATGTTCACCGCGGTAGTGTGGACCATGGATTTGAGATAATCGACTGCGCCGATGGATGAGAACCGTGTGGGCGATCTGCTGAAGAAATTTTTATAGATGTCCCTCTGGACCGTCGGGCTCCCGTGGGTGGATCCAAACGCGACCCCCACGCGGCCGGAAGAGAGAAACCCCGCCGCCAGTCCGGCGGCTTCAATGGCCTCCTTTGCCACCTGGCAGGCATAGTATGACACAGGTCCCATGGTCTTCCGGTATTTGCGGTCAAACGCATAGGCAATCGGATACCCGACTGTTCCGAAAACCTTTGAATGGATATAGCCTGACAGGAGGTCATCCTCGCGCAGGGGGGCTACTCCCGATTTCCCGTTCACAAGGCTGTCAATAATCTCATCCTTTTGATGGCCGATAGGCGTTATGGCAGCCGCGCCCGTAATAACCACCCTTCGCTCCATGGTGCACCCTCTTTTTTAACGCTGTATTCCCAGCAAGGCTCAGGACCTCTTCGCGGCCATCCGCTCGACATAATCTACGATATGGCGAATCGTTCGAATTTCCATGGCCTGTTTTTTTTCATTTTGCGTAAGCCCTGAGCCCAGAAGCTCTTCAATCCTGCTCAAGAGATCCAGCGCATCGATGCTGTCAAACTCGTATTTCTCGCCTAAATCGTCGTCCAGTTCGGGATTTTCTATCTCAAACTCATCCTTGAAGATCTTCAGGATCTCATCCTGTATCTCATTTCGTGTCATACCACAGATCTCACTTTGATTTCTTCTTGTTTCAAATCAGGGCTTCAGGCGCAAGGAACAGCACTGACAACCCTTGATCCAGCCATTCCATACCCATCCGACGCCCCGCCCTTCGGCCTCACGCCTTGCGCCTTCAGGAGAGTTGGCCTGCAGTTTGCGGACCCAGAAAAGGCTCAAAGTGATACCATTCCATGGGGCTTTGGTAAAGGGCTTCTTCGAGAAGGCGTGCATATTCCTGGGCAGACCCCTGGATTGCCGCAGCCCTTTGGGAACGGGACGACGCCCTGACATAGTTGGGGCCGATAATCTTGAAACGGTAATGCCGTCTGCCGGCGCGAAACGCGAAGAATATGAACAGAGGAGCGCCGGAAAGGAGGGCGAGGATATGGGGCGCCTCCGGCAACTTCACCTCTTGCCTCAGAAATCGGACAGGGACCGCCCGCTGCTCCCTGTTCCACAATAGATCCCCGGTCATGGAAACAAACCCGCCCTCCTTTAGCATCTTCAACCCTTCAATAATGGCAAAGGGCGAGCCTCCATCCCGGTCTATGCCGACAACTCTAATGCCTCCCTGTGATAAACTCTGCTTTTGAACATGCTCGATTTCTTCTTTTTGTTTCACGCCCATATAGAGGAGCAGGTTCATTTCAGGGCTTTTCTTCTTTAAGAGATGGGCTGCGACCTCCCAGTTCCCCAGATGGGACATCAGAATAATGCCCCCCTCGCCCTTTTCGTGGGACGCTTCAAGACCTTCCCACCCCTCGGAGCTATAGGTCAGGGCCGCCGGCCCCTGGAGCCACAGCCTGTCGAGAAAAACATGCGAAAAGTTATGGTACTGTCGCCATGCGCACCCTAACGGAAAAAATCTGCCTCTCCCTGGAAAGAGCTGTCTGTAGAACCGTATGCTGCTCCGAACCCTTGCTGGAGAAAAGAGAAAAAACCCGGTGGAAACCATCCAGACCATGAACTCGACGACCCATGGTGGAGCCGTTTTGGACAGTGACGTGACAACCTGGTAAAACCATTTTTGCACCGGCGATGTTTCACCCCTTATCCATGGCCATGGCATCCCATGGCAGGAAGGCTACCGCCCATGTCCCCGGCCCCATGTGTGCGCCGGAGGTTAAAGAGAGGGGTTGCAGCATGACTTCGGTAAAGGGGTAGCGCGTCTTGACCGCTTCCATAACCGTCTCCTCCACCCACGATCGGTTGTCGGAGTATTGGAGCATGATAAATGCCTTCGAGCCCTTCCGGATGGAGGCGTCAAGCCTCCCGAGGGCAAATCGCACCTGATCGTTTTGATCCCTAACGACCCCGACCTTCTTTGCCCCTTCGGCCGTGGGACTGATAATCGGTTTCATATGAAGCATATCGCCAAAAAACGCACTCGTTTTGGACAACCGCCCCCCGGCTGCCAGATATTGAAGCCTGTCGAGGAAGACATATTCTTCACACGCACCAACAGCCCTGTTTGCAAACTCGATCACCGCATAGGGGTCGGCTGTCCGGGTTGAAAACCTCGACGTTAAGAGGGCGATGGTCCCCAACCGCCCGGAGGCCGCCGTCGTATCAATCACCGTCAACCGGTCATCAGGGTCATTGGTTTGCTTCCATCCCATGATAACATCATAATTCCCCGTATAGACCGCCCCGACGCAGAGGTAGAGCACCCTGTCATGTTGATTCAAAACGCTCTGATAATGCTGGTGGCGCTCAAAAATGGATGCCTGGGATGTTGAAACCTGTATCCCTTCTCTCATCCGTTTATAGAGTTCGGATGGCGAGAAGAGGGTTTCGGGCAGGGACCTCTCTCCGACGGTGATATAGCTGTCAAGGAGTGTCATGTCATGGGTATCCGAGTCTTCACGCGTAACAGAACCGGCGGCATCGGTCATGATATGGATGCATCTTGAAGTCTTCTGGTTCCTGAAACGGGCGACCTGTGTGCCCAGGTTATCGTCCGACCACGCCACGATATCGCCAAGGGCCTCTATCTCTTTCCTCACCTTTTCCCTGTCAAGGGTGTGGAAATGGACCTTCAGGAAATCATCGTGGGGGATGACCAACATGCTCTCCAGGTTGCCGGATAAAGTGCTGATGCCCCCTTGACCTCTGCCGGCCAACTGAACGACCGTATCGACACAATAGCCCTCTTCCAGGTCCTCGTTGAAAGAGGCCGAAACCGTCAGCATATCTTTGAATGTTGTTGTTACAGGCTGAAACTGGGCGGTCTTGTTACTGAGGCTGACAAAAAATCCTTCAAAAAAAATATACATTCCAAGGGCGCCCGAGTCCACTACCCCGGCACTCCTGAGCCTGGGAAGAAGTTGAGGGGTTGATCGTACGGTTCTTTCCAGATGGGAAACCAGCTCTGTTACAGACGGGGCATCCAATCGGACGCCATCCTTTCCCAGGGCCTCCGCCATCTCGTCGAAAACCGTGAGCATGGTCCCCGGTACCGGATCATGGACCGCCTGCCAGGCCGCATCCCTCCCCGACCTGGCTGCCTCGGGGATGGCATCCATCGAATCCGCATGGATAAACTCTGAGAAAAACCGGGCCGCGATGTTCCCCGAATTTCCACGGGCCGACATCAATAGCCTGTGCACGGTCTCTTCCCGGTGGGTATCCAATTGCCGCAACGGCGACAGGCTCACCACCAAATTTCGTCCGGTATCTCCATCGGCCACAGGGAAGACGTTAATTTCATCCAGAAGCCTCGACCAGGCGGCTATCCGTTCAAAACCCAGAATAAGTGCCTGCTGAATCATGGCTGCTTCCACTTCAAAACCCCAGGGCCCTGCGGATTTCCTCCGGAATCTCCAACATCATTTCCATTTCGGGATATTTCACCGCGACCTGATCGCCTCTTCCTTTCGTAAAGATCTCATCCCTTCCGGCAAGCCTTATCTCAAAATCGATTACAATCTTGATTTTCGCTTCAATGACGGTTGCCGTGCACAGGAACTCATCGCGATACCGCAATGGCAGGATGTGCTTTGTGGTCGTCCTGGTAATCGGAAAAAGGTAGCCCGTCTTTTCAAAGAATTCCCAAAGATCTATGCCGGCCTTGTTGAACACCCCAAACCTTGCGATATCAAAATATTTCAGGTAGTGGCCATGCCAGACGATCTGCATGGGATCCACATCATGAAAAGGAACCGTCATCCTCACTTCATGGCTGATATGGCTTTGTCTGTTCATCTGAGCTTCCATGTCCAGGCTCCTGCCTCAATAGCATAGCCTCTCCGGCACTATGACCGCATCCGGTTCACCGAGGCCTGAGTACGGGCAGGATGACCCCCCCCGATGGGATGATATGGACCTTCGGCCGGGGGCACATGGCGCTGCCCAGATCAAAGGCCTCCTCCATATTGCGGGCGTATGAAAAGCCCATCTTCTCACCTTGTTCCCTGGAGATGTCTTCCGAGACCAGAATAATCCGGAATCGTTGTTGAATGGCCAGGGTCATGGCCAGTGCCATGTTAAAATCGATGGCGCCCCCTTCCATGATGAGGCGATTATTCCGGAAATGGTCCAGGACGCTCCCTAAGAGATCGTGGCCGTGTTCCCTGTGAAACCGTTCAAAACTCGCCACAAATGGCCCGGGGAGGTCGCCCGCAAGGTCTGCGCACAGGATGATGCAGCCCCCCTCCCGGGTCACCATGGCGGCCGGGGCCAGGGGTTTGACGATCTGGGGACCTTCTGAATAGGGAAACGAGGTGATGACGGTCAGGTCCGATTTTTCGGGGAACTCTTGAGAGATGATCCCTTTGCTTTTTTCTATGCCCGCGAGATGGGCAACCACGGGGTCGCCGCACACGAGGCCGTTGGCCCGATCTTTCTGATCCAGGATGGTGTTGACGATGAAATCCAGACCGGCCGTTTGTGCGATGCCGGAGACCTGCTCGTAAAAGGGATTCCCTTGGATCTGTCCGAGCCCGGTCCCTTCGTGAAAGGTGTAGCGGAAGTGATGCTCCTGTATGGCATCGAAGTCGGCCACCCCTGGAAAGAGGATCTTTCCGCCGCCGCCGAACCCATTCATGGGATGGGGGAAGATGGAGCCTATCCCGATTTTAAATCGCGCTTTGTGGACGGCCCGATTGATCTTGACGACCCGCCCCGTGGGCAGTCGGCCTATGGGAACCAGCTCCGGGTCATGACAGTCGTGATTGATAAAGCGATAGCGTGCCGGCAGGTCGGCGCCGAACGCAGCGTCCAGTTCATTCGACGTCAATCCCCGATGGGTGCCCAGGGCAATGACAATGGCGATATGGGCGTCGGGAATGCGGGCGTCGTGCAGCTCTTCAAGCACTGCTCTCAGGATGATTCCCTTGGGCGAGGCCCGGGTCAGATCCTCGATCAGTATGGCCACCGTGTCCGACGACGAAAGCCGTTCCCGTAACGGGGAGGACCCCACCGGATGGTTCAAGGCCTTTTTCGCCAGTCCGCCCATGTCTGAGGCTGGGGGCGTGTCTTTCGGATCGGCGAAGGTCAGGAGATTCCATTCGGCAGGAAGGTCAAAAAAAACCTTCTCCCCTTTCTTGATAATAAAGGCGTTAACCATCCGAACTCATGAACCTCTCAATCCCCGAACCTCTCAAATCCTCAACTTCTGAACGTATCGACGTCTATGGTTCTGCGCTTGGGATCCTCCTGCCTCAGACCAGCAGGTATTTACGCCTGACATCTTCGTTCTCTCTCAGGTCATCAATGGTCCCATGATAACGAATCACCCCGTTATCAATGACGTATCCCCGGTCGCTGAGGCGGAGGGCGACCTTTTGATTCTGCTCGGCCAACAGGACCGTGAGCCCTCTCTCCCGCAGTCTGCCGATCCGTTGTTCAAGGTCGTCCACGATGAGGGGGGCGAGACCCTCGGTAGGCTCATCCAAAAGAAGAAAGTCGGGATTGGTCATAAGGGCCCGGGCAATGGTCAGCATCTGCTGTTCTCCGCCACTCAGGAAACCGGCCCTGCGGGAGTCGATGCGGCCCAGGGCAGGAAAAAAATCATAAATCCCTTCTTTGGTCCAGGGGATCCCGCTATAGCGGGACACCTTGCGCTCGGATATCTCGAGGTTGTCTCCTACGGTCAAATCGGCAAAGACCCTACGGTTATCAGGTACGTATCCCATGCCCTGGCGGGCCAGTTGATAGGGTTTCCGACCCTTGATGGACGCGCCCTTAAAGCGGATAGTGCCCTGCTTCGGCGGGGTCAGGCCCATGATGCTCCGCATGGTGGTGCTTTTTCCGGCGCCGTTTCTCCCCAGGAGACATACGATTTCCCCCCCGGTTACCTGGATCGACACCCCGAACAGGATGTGACTCAGGCCATAGTAGGTATGAATTCCTTCCACTTCCAGCATGATCAGGCACCTCCCAGGTAACATTCCTGAACCTGACGGGAATTGTGAACAACCTCCGGCCCTGCCTGGAGGATGGTCACCCCCTGATGCATGACCATGATGCTCTGAGCTGCCTTGAAGACCACTTCCATGTCATGCTCGCAGAAGAGAATGGTCAATCCCTGCTCGTCGGCCAGTCGCCGGATCAGGGTCATGGTTGTGCCGGTTTCTTCGGCAGACATCCCGGCCGTAGGCTCATCGAGCACCAGAAGTTGCGGGTTGTTGCCTAGGGCGATGGCGATTTCCAGAGTCCTCTGGTCTCCGTGTGCCAGAGAACCGGCAAGCGTGTCGGCCTTATCGGAAAGACCCACCTTTTCCAATATGCTGCGGGTCTCTTCAACGGCCATTTTCCGGGCAGGCCGGAACAGCCGGGTGCTCTTCCGCTGTTGTGACAGGACAGACACCTGCACATTCCGAAACACGGTGAGCCGGGGGAAGATATTGGCTATCTGGAACGAACGGGCAATCCCTCTTCTGCAAATTTCATAGGGGGGGAGTCTGTCGATCTCCTCATCATTGAAGATGATTCTTCCCATGTCCGGTTTGAGCTGTCCGGTGATCAGGTTGAAAAGGGTCGTCTTTCCTGCACCGTTGGGCCCGATAACCGCCACCATCTGGCCGGCCTCCACTGTGAGATGGACGTCGCTCACCGCCTTGAAATCATCGAACGATTTATGTAGCCCTTCCACCCGCAGCATTTATTTGGTTTCCTTATGAAGGTTTTGTTTCTGATTCCCCATCTTTTCCAACAGGTAGCCCCACACCCCTTCAGGCAGAAAGAAGATGAGGAAGATCAGCATGATGCCGAGAATCAGGGTCCAGTACTCGGTATATGCCCCCACGAAGGTCCTGAGCGATACCATGATGGCGGCCCCGAAAATAGGCCCGGCAAAGGTAAACCATCCGCCCAATAGACACATGATGAATACCTCCAGAGAGAAGACCCAGAAGAGAAGGTCCGGAAAGACAGACCCTTCCACCACCACAAAAAGGACCCCGGCGATCCCCGCAAAGAAGGTGGCGATCACAATGGCGATGAGCTGATGACGCCGGACATTGATGCCGATGGCCTCACAGCGCTCGGGGTTGTCCCGAATTGCCTGGAGCGTAGCCCCGAAGGGGGACTTGAAAATGAAATACAGGACGAACAGGCAGATGGCCAGCAGGATCAGACAGAAGTAGTATGCACCAATGGGTGAGGAGATCAGAGAAGGGAGGGGGATGCCATGGATGCCGTCGTCGCCGCCCGTAAAACTGTACCAGCGGAAGGCAATGGCCCAGATCAGGGACCCTAATGAAATCTGGAGCATGCCAAAGTAGAGCCGGGTGAGCCGGATGCAGAAGATGCCAATGAGGAGCCCGACCAGGGCGGCCGCAAAAGGCCCGGCCACGAGTCCCATCCACCCGGGGAGAGATGTTTTGGTCATCATCAGGCCTGCGGTATAGGCCCCGACGCCATAAAAGGCCCCATGATGAAACTGAAACAGTCCGCCGTGCCCCACGACCATGTTGAGGCTCATGGCCAGCAGGGCCGTCACAAAGATGACGGCAAGGATGTAGACATAGAACCTCGGGAGGACGGGAGGCAGAAACGCCAGGGCGATGAGAATGGCGGCCGCGAGGCCGAATGTTTTCAGATTGAAGATTCCCTTCGACACGATACGCTCCTCATTACCAGACCGATTTGAGCAGCCCGGTGGGCCGCCAGATCAGGATGATCACCACCGCAAGATACGGGAAGACAATGGCAAACTGGGGCAGCAACAGCACGCCGAAGGACTGGGTGATGCCGAAGATGAGGGAGCCTACCATGGCCCCCCACATATTGCCCAACCCCCCGATGGTGACGATGAGAAATGCCTCCATGATGATGTCGTGATCCATCCCGATGGTAATGCTTACCGTGGGGGAAACCAGGGCCCCGCCCAGCCCTGCCAGGAAACAGCCCAGGACAAAGGCAAAGGCGAATACCCAGCTCACGTTGATCCCGATGGCGCCCACCATCTCCCGGTCGACCGCTGCCGCGCGTGCGATCTTTCCGATCCTGGTCTTATTGGAGAAGAGCCAGAGCCCGACGGCCACCAGGGGGCCGACCAACAAGAGAAAGAGGTTGTAGCGGGGAAAGGGGGCCTGAAACAGGGTGACCGATCCCCGGAAAAATTCGGGGGCCATGATGGACCGGTAATCCGCGCCCCAGACCATCTTGACCAGATCGCCCAGGATAAGCATGAGGGCAAAGGTAAAGAGGAGGAGCATGAGGTGCTCTCTCTCGTAAAGATGGCAGAACAGGGACCTCTCGGCGATCAGGCTCACCGCGCCTACTACGAAGGGAGAGAGGATGAGTGCCAGCCAGAAACCGATGGCGCCCCCGCCGAAAAGGTGGGAGATGCTGAAGGCGGCGAAGGCCCCGATCATGTAGAGGGAACCATGGGCCACATTGGGAACCCTCAATACGCCTAAGACCAGGCTCATCCCCGATGTCACCACAAAGAGGATCATGGAACGACTGAGGCCTACCAGAAGATGGCTTCCCAGGGCAGGGAAGGTGATGGTCTGGAACAGATCCATGGCGTCGGATTCCTTAAGAATAATTAAGGGATTAAGGAATTGAGGAATTGAGGAATCATGGAATGGATCATTTAATCCCTCAATCCCTCAATGAACAATTCCTCCATTGCCCGGTTTAGTTGCCGCGGGCCGCCTTAATCTCTTCGCACGAGGGCATGACCTCGTCGCCGGTCAGGGTAACGATGTCCGTGGAGATCACGAAGTCCTTCCCTTCCGCTTTTTTGGTGACGCCCAGATACATGGGTAGAACGGTCTGATGGTCGCAGGCCCGCATCTCGAGTTCACCCACAGGCCCTTTGATTTTCATCCCTTCCAGGGCGTCGATGAACTTCTCTTTGTCAAGAGACCCGGCCTTCTTAAAGGCCTCCGCGATATAGTAGGCGGTGATGTAGCCGTGAAACGCAGGAAACCCGGGCTCCTGCCCGTACGCCGCCTCAAACTTTTTGACAAATTCCTGGTTGGATTTTGATTTCGGGAAATAGAAGTGGTAGTCCATGGTCCCCATCACCCCCTCCGGGGCATCGGCCCCCAAGGGTTTCAGGACCGTGTGGTCGGTAGCGGTATGAATCCAGATGGGCACCTTTTCAGCCATTCCGGTCGCTTTGACCGCCTTCAGGACATTGGTCATGCTCTTTCCACCGGTACAAAAGATAACGGCATCCGGTTTCGCAGCCAATATGGCCGTGATATAAGGCGTCAGGTCAGGCTCTCCCGGTTTCCACCACGATTCTCCGATCTTTTGCACATCGGGTTTCTTGGCCTTGAGGTTCCGCCATGCGGCATCGCCGATGGCGTGCCCATATTCATAGTCATCTCCGGCAATCCAGTATTTCACGTAGGGCTTCTTGGAAAGGGCAACCCCGCCGGCCTTGCCTGCCATGGCCGTATTTTCGGCGGTGGAGAACACATAACGATGGCCGTTTTTACCGGTGATATTTTCACTTTTGGAGATCCACACAATAAACGGGACCTTTTCCTTCTTGGCAATCGCCTCTGATACGGCCAGGGCGGCCCCGCTGTTGATGGTGCCCACAATGACATCCACATTCTCCCGCATGACCAGTTCCTTGGCCATGTTGAGGGCAAGGTCCACCTTGAATTTGGTATCGCGTTTGGTCCACTCGATCTTGCCACCCAGGACGCCTTTCTTGTTGATTTCGTCCACCGCCAGTTTGAAGCCGTTGAGGGCGTCATTGCCGTAAACGGCCGCGGGTCCGCTGTAGCAGTCGATGATCCCCACCTTGATATTGCGTGCCTCGGCATGACCCGGCAGAAGGGCGAGCGTCATGGCAAAAAGAGATCCAAGCACGGCGATACCCGCCATCGAAAAATCCCGTTTCATTCCTTTCCCTTTCCTCATTGTGTTTCCTCCTTGACTATGATGTGGTTGCCGTATGGAACCTCATGTGGATACGGTTACATCCGCATGAGGCAATGAATCCTGCATGGGTCATGCATCCGGACCCTCTGTTTCATCTCTCCCGTTATGAATCATTGATAAAGAGGGGCCGGGACTATTCTTTCACATCACTGAGCCCTTGCTTCCCCATATACATCTTGAAAGAGACGAGGTCAACCTGAATAATTTTCCAGGGCCTGGCTGTGCCCGGAACTGAAATGGCGCATATCAGAGCCCCAGACTTTCGTTAATCAGGACCACCTTGACCCTCCCTTTGGGAAAGGACTTCTGAGTTATGGTCCAGGTGTTGCAGATGCGGTCCGGGGCCTTGCATTCTTCGCAAACAGAGGTTCTTGCACAAGGGGTCTTCTTATCCAGCCGCATGGCGTTGGCAGGCGCCGCATATTCCTTGATCCGTGACATCGCCGCCTCCAAGTCGGGTACGATCTTGTTCCTGCCGACCAGGATCACCACATGTCTGGGACCGAATGTGATCCCGGCCACGCGGTTCCCGGTCATATCTAGGTTGACGAGTTCCCCTGTCTCGGTCACGGCGTTGGTCCCGGTGATAAAGAGGTCTGCCAAGAGGGACTGTCTCCTCAGCTCCAGGGCTTCTTGAGGGGCCAGGGATTTGTTGAAGGTGTCCAGGATCTCCAGATTCTGCATACCCTTTAAGGCATCATGAAGCCCCGTTGCGATAAATGTCATGGACCCTCCCCACGAGATACGGCGGGCGCCTGTCTTGGGAAGGATTTTTTCCAATACCAGATGGCCTGCATCGACGGCGTTCCCTGCTATGAACACCTCGAAATTATTCCCTTCCAGTGTCTCCTTGAGGTCTGTCAAACGAAGCTGCCAGTAATGATCAATCGGATGTTCCATGAGCTTTCCTCCCTTTCCGAATAGAATTGCAGAGCACCCATTTGGATGCATTCGTAAAAGCCAAAATGCGAAGTCCTCACCTGATGATTTGGAGGTTTTCCATCGAAAAACCCCGAATTCAGCATTTTTACGAGACGATCGATTCTCGTCCTTCAATTTTGATGCATTCGTAAAAAGTCAAAAACTCGGGAACGTGACCTAATGATTTCAATAAGTTATCTATGTCAAAAATAACAACATCGGTCTTTTTGCGAGACCATCAATTTTCAATTCCTACAGTCCCATGAATTTGGCGGCGATCCCCTTCATGATCTCGCTGGTCCCGGCAAAGATGGAGAGCACCCGGGCATCTCTCCAGGCCCGGGCGATGGGATACTCCTCGCAATAGCCATAGCCTCCGTGGAGCTGAACACATCGATCGGCAACTCGCATAGCCATCTCGGAGGTCCAGTATTTGCCCATGGAGACATTGACCACCACGTCGGCCCCTTCCATGTGATCCACGATCAGCTTGTCCACAAATGTCCGGCCCAGCCGGATCTCGGTCGCCATCTCGACGATCTTGAACTGGGTGTTCTGGAATTTGGAGATGGGGCGACCGAAGGCGCTCCTCTCCTTGCAATACTGGATGGTCAGCTCCAGCATGCGTTCGGCAGCGGCGACGGCGATAATGCAGCACATGAGCCTCTCCTGCTGGAGTTTCTGCATGAGCATCATGAACCCTCCGCCCTTCTGCCCCAGACGGTTGCCTTTGGGAACCCGGCAGTCGCTGAAAAAGAGCTCCGCCGTGTCCTGGCTGTGCCACCCCACCTTTTTGATCTTTTTACCCTTTTCAAATCCGGGCGCGCCCTCCTCCACCAGATACAGGTCAATGGCCTGATAGGGGTTTTCGATGGCAGGATCTCTGGCCGCCAGGACCACCAGTCCGCAGTTGAGACCGTTGCTGATAAAGGTTTTCTGACCGTTGATCACCACCTCGTTCCCGTCTTCCACGGCAGTGGTCCGGATGGCGGCCAGGTCGCTTCCGGTATTGGGCTCGGTCATTGCCACGGCCGTGATCAGCTCTCCGGAAACACATCCGGGAAGGTATTTTCGCTTCAGTTCTTCGGAACCGAACGATGTGATATAGGGGACCACGATATCACTGTGGAGGGGCGTGGCCAGACCCGTATTTCCTGTTTTTCCCAATTCCTCGGTCAGGATCACCGAATAGAGAAAGTCGGCCCCAAATCCGCCATACGCCTCGGGCACATCCATACAGAGAAATCCCTGCTCCCCCATTTTCCGCCACACGCTCTTGGGCACCCTTCCGGCCTCTTCCCAATCGTCGGCATAAGGAATGACCTCTTTGGCAAAAAACCGCCTGGCCGCCTCTCTGAAAATCCGGTGTTCCTCGGTATAGTGAATAATGTCCATTAGATCGCGCTCCCCTCCCATTGCTGTTGGTTTTTGGTCGAAGATTCCGTCTTCAGCGGAATTGTTGGCTGATCGCTCATGGTTGACAGCTGATAGGTCTCAGGTTCCGGATGCCGGATACTCGATGCGGGTTGTCTTTCCTCAACTTTGGCGCCTTATCCCCCGATTTTCTGTCGCAGAAAACAAGAAGGCCTTTCTTGTCTCTGGGTGCCTACTGGCGTTGTGTGAGATATTTCTTTTGGTTGTGCTTGTATCGCGTCAGGCATGTTGGGCGCTTCCATCCAGCCGAACACGATACGCGTTCGCGTCCCTGTCGTAGAAGACCAGCTCCCTTGCCTCCTTCCAGAGGACCTCCTCCATCATGCAGTAGAAGGCCTTGACCTCGCCCGGCCGGATCTGCTGATCGCCGTTTGGCATCAGGGTTGTGATCCGGCGGGTCCCTTGGCTTCCATGGATGTCACAATAGCTGGGGACCGTCACCGCACGGATCCCCCTGTTTTTGATGAGGATCTCCAGGTTTTGATCAAAGGCCCGCGCTCCACAGCAGGTCTTGAACGCGAAGATCTCTTCCACAGCGGAGTTCATGATGGCACTGATCTCAAGCATACGATTCCTCCTGGAATTATTGACAGGGGGGCGTCTTTGTGCTGCCGATGGGTCTTCAAAGAAGGAAGACGACAGGCACTATAGGATAATTGAGCCATTTGTGCAATGGATGTCTCTTCTGCATTGCAGCCGCATAGAAGTGTTGATTTTTGTCCATTTTTCGCATAAATTCAAGGAAAAAGGTACCGGGTGGGAGGTTGTGACGGAAAACGATGGAAAGAAGAGATTTTATCAAAAAGGGCCTTGAATGGGCGACCTCGGTCCTGGGAGGATCGCTCCTGGCCTATCCTGCGTTTTCATTTATGACCTTCAGAAAAGCCACAAACAGGACGGTTGTCTTTCATCGGGATGATCAGGCCGGGTCTGTGAACTTCAAGGAGGGGGTCTATCTTATCAGGGAAGCGAAGGAGTTGTTCGCCCTCTCTGCCCGTTGCACCCACCTGGGATGCACCCTCAACTATGATGCGGTCTCCCGAAGGTTTGTATGTCCCTGTCACGGGAGCGTCTTCACCCTTTTGGGCAAACGGGTCGCAGGACCTGCACGGAAAGATCTATACAGCGTTCCACTGACAAGAACTGCCAGTGGGGACATAGAGGCTTTATTGAAAATCGGATAGAGGATTCGGCGTGTCATTCCCCGGCAGAATTGTTAACACGATATCCCTGTACCTTCCCCGTCTCGGCCTTTCGGCCCTGATTCTCTGCATTGCGTCCGGAATGGTTCTGGTCTTTTACTACCGGCCCATGGGGAATGTCTTCCAAAATGTGGAAGAGATCACGACCCTGGTTCCCTACGGCTGGTTTTTCAGGCAGCTTCATTATGGCGCCGGACAGGTGTTTGTCATCCTCATGCTGCTCCATACCCTGGATCATTTTGTTCGGAAGCGCTACAGGAGGTATGCCCTCAGGGAGTGGATCTCTCTCGTTGTCTCTCTTGCCCTCTGTTTTTACACCCTGTTTACCGGTTTTATCCTGAAAGGGGATCAGGAAGGGCAATTTGCAGGAAACATCTTCATGAACATCCTCGAAACCCTGCCAATAGCGGGGTGTGCCGTTGCAGGGCTGTTCATCGTGCCCGGTGAGAGTTTTTTCTTTCTCCCCTATCTCTATCACTGTTTTTTCCTTCCCCTTCTGATTGTCTATTTGATGAGAGGCCACATCCGCGAGTGGCTCCCGAATCAAAGATTCATGCTCGGTGGAGGCATCGGGCTTTTCCTGTACGCCCTGTTTGTCAAACCGGGTATGGACATCCCGCCCGGCGCTTCGACGGCCATGGTGGAAGGCCCCTGGTTTTTCCAGGGAATTCAGACACTCCTCAAATATCTGCCCCCTCTCCTGGTCGGTCTGATGATTCCCGGTCTTTTCATCGGATGCCTCCTCGTGCTCCCTGCCACGGGAACCGCCCTCAGGAGGCCCTTTTTCAAGAGGGGCGTTATGCATACGGGCGAAAACGCCCTTCACGGTCTGCTCATCATCGTGGGCTGTCTCTACGCTCTTTTAACGCTCAGGGCCGCCATATGGGGACCTTGACGTTTAGACCCTGTTTAACCGGTTGGCTCAAGTTTCGCGCCCCTTCGCGTTCCGGGCGGGGAGGTGTCAGGCCCGTGGGGATCTCTTTGTAAAAGGCTGCAATCACGCGGAACCGCGTGATGGAACGCCCCCTTGACCGTTCACACGAATCCTGAACAGGCAGAGGAGACATGCCTGCTTAAACCGAGGTTTTCCCGGGGCTGTTGGGGAACGAATTTGACGATCTCACTGCCGTTCCCATGGAATGACATCCGTATTCGCAGCCTTTTACAAAGAGATCCCCACGGACGGGCCGGCTATTTCCAAATTGCATTTTAATCGTCCCGCATAGACGTGTCATGCCAATTTATCGAAATGCCAGCCGAATGAGGGGTACGAAACTTGAGTTATCGGCATCTGCAGGCAGGTGAGTGGGCATCTGTGGTCCGCAGCGACGGCTCAGGGGTGTTTGGCCCCACACTTCCAATGAGAATTCTACGAAAAGAGGTTACACCCGTTTCATTTTGTTTTAAGTTATCGCAAATGCCTTTTTGTCACGCTTGAAGGAAAACCGGAATTTCTGATCGAAGGGGTATGCATGACGATTGATTTCTTGACACTGTTTGATTCAAAAGAGGACCAGGAGATTATCTCCGAAGACGAGTTCGGGCGGGTTTTGGAGCCCTTTGCCGGGCCGTTTCTTTCGCTTTCAAATTACGTGGAGGAGGCTCTCCATCAAGGGAGCAGCAAGCTCCTGGATATGGAGTTTTTGGCCAATGTCATCAAGCATTCCTCGGATGTTGAGCATTTCTTGGACCGCTACAGGGCACGGAATAACAGAAAGTGGATCTATTTCCGGGAAATTACAGCCACCGCAAAAAACTTCGGCAAGGCCGCTTTCTTATTGGAGGAGATCAAAAAGAATTCTCATCCGGAGCGTCTCTTTCCCCGTGAGAATTCCGATTTTGTCGAACGGGCGGAGTCGGCGGCTCGTTTCTTTGTGGAGATCATTACCCGCAGTTTTGAGGAACTGCAGGCCGAGGCTCGGAGACTGAACCTCGCCGTCCCCAAGGAGAGGCCGCTTCGCAGTTACGGCGTCAGACTGTACAACGAAATCATCCTCCCTCATACCATCGAAGAGACGGATGGTTCGGATAAGGCTCATGTGGTAAAAAGGCTCGTTCATGGCTTTTCAGACCTTGCGGGAGAGGCCCTTTCTCTGGAAGACGTCATACGACCGGGGGATGAAGATCTGGCTTCCAAAATTCCCTCAGATGTCAACGAGGGAACGCTGAGACGACTGGGAACCCGTTTGCATAATTTCCAATCCTGGTACGACACCCATATCGAACACACCCGAATCGGGGGCGACATCCCGGAACTGAAAGGGCTGCGGGAGATCTTCCGCATCCAACTGAATCTCTTCAAGATAGCGACAATTTCAGTGCACTATTTTGAAAGGCATCTCCTTGTTCCGTCATCGCCGGTCGTTGAGAGTCTCTGCGACATCGTACCGTCTTCGCGTCTCATGGAAGAGGCCTTCGGTTTCAGCCTCTACTATCTCATGCAGCTCTTTCATATGGGGAGGGGCCTTGCCGATTCCATATTGAATCGCCTTGTGGATATCGTAACCTATGAACTCCCCATACCTGAAATAGGATTCCATGCCCGTCCATCCACTCGTGTGGCCAAAGTGGTGCAACACTACGGCTCCGATGTCAAGATGCTTGTGGAAGACCAGGTGTTCGATGCCGGCAGTGTACTGCAGATGCTCAGCGCGGGGGGCTATATCGTGACCAAAGGGCTGAACAGAGTGCGCTTTCGAGGGGACAGGCAGGCCCTGAATGACCTTAAAGTCTTAGCCGAATACAACTATGGGGAGACCCGGAGCGGTAAGGACATCCCCCTTCCGGATACCCTCTACTATCTGAAGTAGAAAGGATTTCCTCTTCGCCGGGGCTCGGCTTCCGGCCACTCACTCCGGATGGCTAATGGGGCAGGGCGCCTATACTGAGGATTCGTCCTTCAATCGGGTAAGGCCTCTGTACGGAACGGCCCCGGACTTCCCCGGACATTTCCCGGACGAAATGCCTGCCGAGTCTTTCAAAACTGGTTCTTCCGGGATCCGCAATCACCACAAATTGAACGCCTTCCCCCAAGGCTCGACCTATGAGCCCTTTCAGAGAATCGGCCAATGAATCCAGGAAGCAGATATCCGCACCGATTATGACATCAATCCCTTTCAGGTGCTTGCTTATCAGGTCATCGAACCCCAGATGCATGGTTGAGACGTTAACGTGGTTGATCTGTGTATGTGCCTGCAGGTAGGGAAAGACCTCTGAATCGATGTCAACGCTGGTTACCTTGGCGCCACGATTTTTTGCACAGAAGATGCCTGCCAATCCCCAGCCGCACCCCAATTCCATGACGCGGGCGCCCCTGCGCAATCCCTGCCCGTTTAAAAAGTCCATCAACAGCCAACTTGAGGGCCACAGCCTGAAGCCGTGATAAGACGCGGCATGGGTCCGTTTGAGTTCCCGGATTCTGTGGTGCCGAGGCCGAAAAGCGCGCACCCCATATTCCAGGATCTCGTTCCTGTTGTCAGCGGCCGGAGAGATCCCGGCTTCCGACTTTTCGAGCATAGATGCCTGCACGTTTTCTTTTCCCTCAGGCTGCGAAATGGAGACGGTTAACGGGCATGAGATGTTCGGCGGTTGGTTGTGCCGGCCCTGTTTCTTACTTGTCTGCTCCGAGACGGAAACGCAGGGCCCTTTTTAGAAGAAGGCCTCTGGAACGGCGGCGGCATCAGTTCCAGCAGCGAGTTGTCCGGATACACACAACTTAGAGGGTGCCCAAGGTATTCCTCTATGGACGGGATATAAAAAGAATCGTCTTCGCAGGCAAAACTCACGGAAATACCCGTTGCGCCTGCGCGGCCGGTGCGGCCGATCCGATGCACGTAATCCTCGGGCGACTGGGGCAGCGTGAAATTGACGACGTGGCTGATGCCCTCGATATGCAGCCCTCGTGCCGCCACGTCTGTGGCTACCAAGACGCGAATCCTTCCATTCCGGAAATCATCGAGGGTCTGGATACGTTTCCTTTGAGGCACGTCGCCCGAGAGGATGGCGCAGGTGATGCGGCATTGTTTGAGCCGATCCGCCAGCCGAATGGTTTGATCCTTCCGGTTGGTGAAGACGAGCACCCTTTGCAAATCCTGTCCCACAATCAAATTGAAGAGAAGAGCAAATTTTTCTTTGGCAGTGACAAGATAGATCAGCTGGTTGACCGAGTCCGCCGCCACCTGTTCCGGTTCGATCTCCACATGAACAGGATTACGGGTCCACTGTTCGGCCAGCCGTTCCACCTCGGGCGTCAGTGTGGCGCTGAAGAACATGGTCTGCCGCCTGTCCTTGGGAGGCGTACTGTGGACGATCTGTCGCACATCAGGGATAAACCCCATGTCGAGCATTCGGTCGGCTTCATCGATGACGAGGATTTCTATCTCGTTAAGCTGAAGGCGCTTCTGTCTCTGGAAGTCAAGTAACCGACCCGGCGTGGCGATCATGATATCGACGGTCTTTTCTGCCAGGGCCCGTTTCTGTTTCTCATAATCCAATCCCCCGAAGACGGGTTCAATATGAAGGTCGGTGTATTTCCCGATATCCCGGGCGTCCTTTTCGATCTGCAGCACCAGCTCCCGCGTGGGGGCCAGGATCAGTACCCGTGGCACGCCGGGCCGGCGTTGGCCCTGGATCGGCTTTGTGAGAAGCCGGGTGTAGATATCGATCAGAAAAGCGGCGGTCTTGCCGGTCCCGGTCTGAGCCCTGCCTGTGGTATCCGATCCGGCGAGGGCCTGGGGGAGGATCTCCGCCTGTATGGGGGTGCAGTATTCAAAGCCCTGGTCGGCGATGGCATGCATGATCTCGGGGGCCAGATTCAGATCGTGAAAGCGGACCCGGCCTTCGGCAGGCGGGACATCGAACTGGGAAACATCCCACGACGTTTGAATGGTTTTTGTTTCTGCCGGGCGTCTGCGTTTGGACGGCTTGGGCCTTTTCCGTACGTTTCGGCGCGGGGTTTTTTCAGGCCGGGGGGCCCCCTCCATGTCTTCCGGCTGAGCAGAATCGGCTGGCTTTTGTGGCTGATTATTTTCGGTCGAAAACTCTGTCAAGTGGTCATAAAACTCCATAACTAACTGTTTAAACAACTATCTTCCTTTCTCCTAATGAAGCAGACATTTTTCTGGAAATTCAGGCAAGGCGACCAGGAGTCTCTCAACCTGTGCCGCCTGATCCTATTGAACCGGCCCTTCAGTTCGTGACATCGAGCAACATCCGGTGATTAATAACGCTGCCCGCCGCCCTGTCGTCCGCCGCCCGGCCGGCCGCCGCCTGGTCTTCCTTTGCCTCGATTCCCTCCTCCGGAACGGGAGCCCTCAGCCCGGGCCCGGGCCTGATTCACCTTAATCGCTCTTCCTTTCAGCTCTTTGCCGTCCAGGCCGTCTATGGCGGATTGGGCGCTGGAATTATCCTGCATTTCCACGAAACCAAATCCTTTGGATCTGCCGCTATACTCATCCTTTATCACCTTGACGGTGTCCACCTGTCCGAAGGCCGTAAAGGCGTCCCTCAAGTCTTCCTCTGTCACCTCGTAAGACAAATTACCCACATAGATGTTCATTTCTTCCTCCTTTAAATTTGAAAAGCCCTCTTAGGATCCGGAGATTATCCCCGTTTCAATACGAGATACGGTTTTTCTGGGCCCGACGGCGAATCCAAAGGCCTCGGGGGTTTCTGAGGTGTTCAACACCTCGCCATTCATCTGTTGATGTCAGCCAGGAATGGGGATCTACATTCTGACCGCCTGTAACAACGGTGCGGCGGCTAAGCGCTTTCAGCGCCCTCTTCACGTGAGGACTTGTGAGGCGACTCAGGGAGGAGGAAGAACTTGGCCGAATAGTCTAACCATTATTATTATATTAGCCTAATCGAAACTCATTAAGGTCACGCAAAGATCTATTCAGCCCATCTCCAACGACCTTTTACTCTGAAAAAGGCTAACACCTGATATTCACATAGCATAATATATCCTTAATTATTATAAGTCAAATTTTTTGTCATTTCGGATAACAATATTTGTAACCGTTCACGGGGTTCAAAGGTTCAAGAGTTCAGGGTTGCGGTTTTCGCCAATGGTTGATCGTTTCAGATGCACCCTCCCTCAACCCCCGCCGTGCCAGCCATTCCAACCCCGAAGACCGTGGCCCATTTGAGGCTATTTGTCGAAACCAGCATGCGTTGCCAACTCTACGGGTTATCAATTCTGTTTTTCTTCCCAACCTTGAATCCCGCTACAGCGGAAAATCGGGAACCTGTGAACGCTTACCAATATTTTATGTTGTTGTAAATGTCAGAACCGTCCAGTCCGGAACCGGAAGGGGTGCGAAACTTGAGGAGATGACACTCAAAAGGTCAGGGGGTGCATTGAAAACCCTTGCTGAGAGTCTATTGCGCTGGCGGGGAGCCGGGAATTGGGGGTGCCCCTCTGTTTCTGTGCCAATGATCGCGGTCTTCAGGTCTCCTTCCCCGGCTTGATGAGGGAGACGCTCCTGCCGCCGATCCTTTTCGGCAGGGTATCGGGTGTGAACCCCGCCTTTCCGGCGACAGCGGCGCTCTCTTCAAACTGCTCCTTCGAGACATGACCCTTGGGTTCAACCACAAGGAGCCTCCCCCCGGGCCGGAGGGCCTTCCATATCTCGGCGAAGAAAACGGCCTTGTCCGGGACCTCGTGGACCACATGAATGGCGGCGACAAAGTCCACCCGGCCGACGAGGTCATCCAGCCCGTACCCGTCTTTGCCGATTCGCCGGAGGTCAATCCTATTAAGGAGCCCGGCCTTTTGAGCCCTGCGGCCCAGGACAGAGAGCATCTTGTCCTGTATCTCCAGGGCGATCACACGGCCCGCCGGTCCGACCATGCGGGCTAAGGGAAGGGTGAAAAACCCCATGGCGCAGCCCGGTTCCAGGACGACCATGCCCTCACGGACAAACGGCCCGAACATCTTGTCGGGGTTTTCCACCAATTTCCTGAGCGGATTCAGGAGGAAATATCCGATCCAGGGGGGACACACGTGCTCGGCCATAAACTTGCTCCGGTGATGAGAAATCGGATTGACAGAACTTGAAGCGACCTTGCACACTGTAAGGCAAGGCGCGTTTTTTCGTAAGAATCTAAATGAACCGCGGCGGGATGTCAATGAGGAGTTTCCTGATCCGTTCTGATGCATGTGTGTTTCAGGATCGGCCTGCCGTTGGATGCCCCTTGACATTCTTCCCTTCAGCACGGTATTCAGTTGCGAAGCGGTGATCTTGTAATCGGCACCGGCAAATTCTGGAGGAACAACCGAAGCATGAACATGAAGATATCGCCAGGTTCTTTTGAGGTGGATTTGTTTCCGCAAGAGGTGGACAGCCCGGGCCACCCGTATGCTGCGCAATTCAGAGAGATTCTTGAGAGTGTGGCAAGGGAATACGAGTGTGCACTTATCTCCTTTGAGGTAAAGATGGGGACCGTGACGTTTTCTTTTGACAGTGATGAACTTACCGCCGAGATCCTGCAGATACTGAATCAGAGGGACTAAAGCTTGGAATTTGGAGCGCCTAAAGTTGGAAGAAACATCTCAGTATTCGGCCACTGCTGAATCCCTCGTGTCTGATCCCACCTTAGAAGCGGGGGCTTTTCTGGAGTTCAGGGGAAAAGGGTCAATCTGTTTCTGCAGGTCATTGCCAAAGGTGCACACCCACTTCAGTCACATTAGCTCACTCCAGTCACTTCTAATTTTTCTATGAAGGCAAACCTCGATCATATTGCAGTGGTACTGGTTCAACCCCAGATCCCTGAAAACATCGGGGCTGCGGCCCGGGCCATGAACAACATGGGCCTGAGCAGGCTCGTTCTGGTATCGCCCAAAAACTGCGACCTTTGCCGGGTGCTCAAGACAGCCACCGGCAGTTCCATCGATCTGGTGGAACAGATGGAGGTATTTGACGATCTGAAAGAGGCCCTTGCGCCGTATCATCATATTGCCGGGACTACAGCCCGCACCGGGGCCATGCGACCGATCCTGTCCAGGCCCCAGGCCCTTGCCCGCGATCTGGTCTCCCTTTCCCAGAATAATCTGATCGCCATTCTCTTCGGGCCGGAAGACCGGGGGCTTTCAAACGATCAGCTGCGTTACTGCCACACCATCGTTACGATTCCCACCGCCTCCTTTTGTTCTCTGAACCTGGCCCAGGCGGTGATGATCGTCAGCTATGAGGTTTTTTCTGCCACGCGGGAGAGGTCTGCGGAGGTCGAACCGCGTCTGGCCAACAGCTTTGAGTTAGAGGGGATGTATGGCCATCTCAAGGAGGTGCTGCTCAAGATCGGATTTATTGATCCCCAGAATCCGGAGCATTGGCTTCTGAATATCCGGCGGTTTCTCTCGAGGTTCCCGCTCAGGGCCCGGGAGGTGCGGATCATCCGGGGCGTGTGCCGTCAGATAGACTGGTACGCGTCGCATGTGAAAAAGACGAACATCGACCCTTGACGGTCTCGTAAAAGGTCAGATTTCTCACAGAGCCCGCAGCGGACATAGGGATAACCCATTGAGATTAGTGTGTCTATCTTCGCAAGCGTTGCGTTTTTGGTGAGACATTTTGGCTGTGGCCATGCCGCTTCAGGCGAGAAGGGCTTCCCAGTCCAAGGCCTTGAATGTCCTGTGGAGGTAATGGTCATCGTCGACCGCATGAAACGAGAGGTCGGCAAAGAATTTAGGCGCCGTACGCTGCACTTCTGACAGGGGGATGACCCTGTCTTCTGTCCCGTGGTAAATGGAAACGGGCATGCTCACCCTTTCTTTTTTGCCGGGGGCGGATTCAATCATGTTGATGGCCGGAGCAAGGAGGATCATCCGCATCACCTGTGATGGGTTTTCCATGGCGAAAAGCGCCGCCATAAGCCCACCGAAACTAGACCCTACGATCCGGATCTCTGATTTTCCTGCGAGGGTCCGATTCAGTTCTTCCATTCGTGCCGGAAGAGCTCCTTCAAAGGTCGGGAGGATCATATCGGGATACTTGTCCCGGAAGAAGACCGCCTTGGTCCCCTGATTGCTGCTCTCCAGCCCGTGGATGAAGATGCGGTGGATCATAAGAAGTGCCTAAAGTGCCTAAAGTTAAATTTTCCGTGCCCCCGGTATTGACCAGTCTTTGCCAGGAATAGCGGCAAAAGTCTACGAGCCTTGGTTGTTGCCAGAACGTTCGTCCATTTCAGGCACTTGATTCGGCCTGATTAGCCGCACCCGATTTTTTTTCTCTGGTGATTCTCGCGGGCCACGGCGATCTCTGCCTCGGTCGCCGGGCGAATGGCCACCACCTCACCTTCAATGAAGGCGGAGATACCGGCCATCGGTTCGTTGAAGTCCACCAGCACCTTATCCTGTCTGACCTCAAGAATCTTGAAGGAGACCAGACTCCCCATCTTCATCTGCCGGTAAAACTGCCCTTCCTGAAGCCGCTGTTTTACCAGACCCTGTTTGGGGATCTCCCGGACCAGAGCGGGATCATGCTCGCCGTAGATCTCGGAAGCGGGTATATGAAGCGCGAATCGATGCCCCACGCCTGCCCCTTCCAAGGCCGCCTCCAGGGTAGGGACCTGCTCCTCCACCCCGAAGATGAACCGGGTTTTTGTTTCAGGCTGCTCTTTGAATTGGCCCGGGGCGATCTCGGTTTTCAGAGAAAACCGGATGGTTACATCCATGTCCTGTCGGATTGTCTCCATGGCTCTTCCTGTATCGACTCATCGGATATCGAGGATTTCAAATTGCTGGATGCCGCGAGGGATCTTTATCTTCACCTCATCCCCGACAGATCTCCCAATCAATCCCCGGCCAAGAGGCGATTCAATGGATATCTTTCCGTTTTCAGGGGCCGATTCATAAGGCCCGACCAATTGATAGCTGATCTCTGCCTCTGTGTCGAGATCATATAAGAGGATGGTCCGACCAAACACGACACGATCGGTCGGGCCGTCGTCCGTAGAGATTACTTCAGCCTTGCCCAGGGCTTCCTTCAATTCATTGATTTTTCCCTCCAAGAACGATTGCCTCTCCTTGGCAGCATGGTATTCCGCGTTCTCGCTGATATCCCCATGACTCCGTGCCTCCGCAATGGCCTTGATATTCATGGGTCGCTCAACGGTTTCGAGATGGGTCAGTTCTTGTCTCAGTTTTTCAAGACCTTCCTGGGTGATCGGCATTTTTTTCATATCCACATCTACTCCATCGGAAATTTCATTTGGTTAATTGGTATTCGGTTGTCATTCAGGGGGACTAAAATCCCAATGCCAGACCTGCCTGGCGGATGCAGAGGGACACGCCATAGGCCACCGCCAGATTGAAGAGGATGGAAAACCCGGCCCACGCCCACGAGGTCTCCCTTCGGATACTGATGACAGTGGCGATGCAGGGGACGTAGAGCATGGTAAAAACAATGAGCGTAAAGGCCTGGAGAGGGTTCCAGGCCGGGTCCTTCTTAAGCCGTTCGGAAAGAGATCCGGTTTCTTCAGGATCCACTTCGCCCAAAGAGTAGGCGGTTCCGAGGGTGGAGACCACCACCTCTTTGGCCGCGAAGCCGCCCACCAGTGCAATATTGGTCCTGTATTCAAAACCGAGGGGTCTGGTAATGATCTCCAGTCGCTGGCCGATCCATCCGGCAATGGTTCCCTTGAGGGCGGTCTGCTGCTGCCGCTGTTCATGATAGCCTATCCGCTCTCTGAAGGCCAGATAGTGAGAAGCTGCCTTGAGATATTTCTCATCCCATTTTTCCAGATCCCTTTTCCCTTCCTTCAGCCCGGAGGCCGCCTGCGCCAAGATAGTCAGCTCCCGGTTATCTGTAAAGGCGACGGGGGGTGTTTCCGTGCCTGCATCTGTCTCCAACATATCATTCAGTGCGGTCAGATCTCTTTCGCCCGTTATAAGTCCATTAACTTCAGGGGAACGGAGAAAGGCCTCGGTCATCTCCCCGCGTTCTTTCTCAAATCCGGCGATCTGCTTTTCAGAAAGGCCCGGGAAGGTCATCATGGCCCACAGAACCACCGAGAATGCCAGAATAACGGTCCCTGCCTTCTTGATATACTGCCAGGTCCTCTCCCAGGTATGAATCAAAAGCCCCTTGAGGGTGGGGGCCCGGTAAGGGGGCAGTTCCATCACGAACGATGTCTTCGGACCCTTCAGGAGGGTCGCCCGGAGGACCTTGGCTGCAATAAGGGCGAAGAGCCAAGAGAGAAGGGTCAGAAGAAACATGATCCGGGCCTTGTCCCCGGAGAAAAAGGCCCCTATGAGCAAGGCATATACCGGCAGTTTGGCCCCGCAGTTCATGAACGGGATCACCAGGAGGGTAGCGAACCGCTCCTTGGGGTCTCTCAGGACCCTGGTGGCCATGACGCCCGGGACCGCGCACCCGCCAGAGATGCCGCCGCTGACAATCAGGGCGATGACCGAGTTGCCGTGGAGGCCGAACCATCGCAGGACCCTGTCGAGCATATATGCGATCCGGGCCATATAGCCCGAATCCTCCATAATTGCAATGGCAAAAAACATGAACATGATGAGGGGTACAAAGCCCAGGACGCCCCCGACGCCGCCGATAATGCCGGAGACGATCAG
>Ga0209164_1001189_pt1 | contig 36874 bp, 33 predicted proteins | sample MTBNYHSulfiMetaG_FD_187458 | JGI IMG/M metagenome (GOLD analysis project Ga0209164, IMG submission 187458) | Enrichment culture microbial communities from rom New York Harbor, USA that are MTBE-degrading - MTBE-NYH (New York Harbor Sulfidogenic)... | ecosystem: Environmental > Aquatic > Marine >... | reverse complement strand
ATCCCTACCACATCAGAGGGCGCCACAAAATCCCTCCAGGCCGTCGCAACGTCCGGGGCTTGCATGAGGGTTTTGACCGCCTGGTCCATCATCTTTTCCAAGACCGTTCCCTGGATAGTTCCCGAACCGTCGATGACATTTTTGTCTCTGATGAGAACGACCCGGCTCTTTTTTCCATTCCACCCTTGAGCTGAGCGGGTGAAGGGGAGCCCTATGACTCCGCCTGCTGCTGCAAACGCGCCGGCAAGAAGAAAATCCCGGCGGGTGATTACTCTGCAATCCTTTTCCATAACATGCCCCTCCATGACACTATCAAGGAAGTTTTGTGCAGACCTCGTCAAGGAGTCCTTTTGCAAGGTCACGATCACCGCACTCGAGCACAATGGCGACGAATTTTTCATGAACCCGGGCGGAACACCACGTGTCGTCTTCCACCAAGGCCATGCCTGATGCGTTCGCCTCAGGGATGTAATGCGTCAGAAAAGCGGCGTTAGCGCTCTTGGCTTTCCCACTGTCGGGGTATTCCAAAATCAGCAGCCGGGCCGAGCCTTCTTTGCGCTCATAGGAAGCGAGGACGCCGCTGGTACTCGGCCCGAGGTTAAGAATGTTTTCGCCGGCCAGATAATAGTGGCGGTTGAGCACCATGTGATCATGAAAGAACCTGACGCTCCTTGGCCGGATGCCCTCTGAGGGAAGATATGACAAGATTATTGGCTTCTGCCCCTCCACGTCGATGAGCTGGGAAACCGCTTCTGCCAGGCTCCGAACAGCGGCAAAGGTGGCTTCTGTATCCTGCTCCGCGTAAAGGGAGATGAAAAAACGCTCTTTCCACATGCTGAGCCAACCGGAGCGATAAAAGGCGCCTTGTCCCAAATCCAACTCTTTGCCGTCCTGATCATTGGTAAAGACGCCGTAAGCGTCTTCAGAAGAACCCATGTCGAAAATATCGAGAATGACGGCCAGCCCATCGGGCGTTTCATAGCGTCTGCTGAGACAACCCTGCATGTTGTAGGCTCGATAGACTTCGGCCGCGCCGTTGATGTAATCGAAGATCGTGCGGTCATCGTAAAGGTCGTCTTCTCCGGCTTTTGTCCAGGCCTGGACGCGCTCCGGCAGGCCACGCCTGATTTGGTCCAGAGCTTCAGCCCCCGCTGCAATGGTGCTGCCGAGCAACACACTGATGACCAGAAATGCTGCCATGGTCCAATCCTTTCGCTGAGGAGAATAGGTTGGCGGATTCTTACCATGCCTTTCTCCAGTCTTGACCTTCAATCCCATCGAATTCCCCGAGATCCATTTCAATGAGCGCAGGTTCTTCAAAAAATCGATGATTCCTATTAAACTCAGTTTCTCCATGGCGAATAAGGAGAATACGAATCCCTGAAGATTGCCCGCTATTCGGCATCCGCTTTAATTTCATCTTTTAAGATTTCTCACCAAGCGAGAGACTAACAGGTGTGCTACGATTTCTAAATGAATTTCTCCCAACCTTGCACGAAATCAGCAAAAGGCCTTAGCTGCCAAATACCACGACATCGACAGTGAGCAGAACAAAAATAGAGAAATTTAATTGATGCGGCTAAATGCTTGAAATAACTGGTGCGCCTGCCGTGATTCGAACACGGGGCCTGCGGATTAGAAGTCCGCTGCTCTATCCAGCTGAGCTACAGGCGCGGATGGACGCTTCGCAACGGCCCCTTCGTGGTCGGCCCCATTGCCGAGCAGTTCGGTGAGTGCGCCGTTGCCGCCGCCGTTGAGGACCTGACGGAGGAGGAAGTTCGTGTTTCGTTCCAATTGGCTCATGTTCTCGGCAAGAACCCGAAGCTGGGTCAGCATCCTCCTGGATCTTTCCTGGGAGGGGATGCCGAGCTCCGGCATGCCCAGAACCTTGATCAACTCCCCGAGAGACGATCCGTTGAAACGATCGGTATTTTCATAAATGAGCCGGACCCATGTCTGCTTCAAATCCTCAGGCATTTTCAAATAACTGCCGACCACCTCCGGATCTTTGCCGTAGTGAAGGGCGTCTTTAAGTTCCTGGATGGTTTTGTGGACCAAAGTCTCCGTTTCTGATCCGCGGGGAAAGCGTCGAAGGATGTCTTTCCATCGCCTTTCGATCTGCATGGCCACCCATGTTTCACCCCTTTGCGGCGGGAGAGAAAACTCCAGGAATCGTCTTTGTACACCGATCAGGTCGCTTCTCAAGGGTTCCGTATCCTGAGGGAAGTCCATAAGCAGGCCATCTAGGGTTTCGATAGCCTGCGCTTTTTTGCTCTTTTCATGTCGCTCAGCGAGCAGGATCTGCTCCCACTGATTCCTGAGATGACCCAATTCCAGCTTGACCAGGGAAAAAATAAGGGCGGACTTGGTAATGGCATTGCGCAGGGAATCGGCAAGGATGTTGCACGCGTTCAAACGATCCATGGCCAGTTGCTGCATGGCTCTCATGGAATCCTGTCTCAGGTGGTAAGAAAGCAACTCCGTTCCCAATGAGCGGGAGAGTCGTTTGATGACCCTGGTTTCCGGGCTGCCTATGCGAATGGTGTGAGGAACAAAATGGATTTTTACAATACCCACCACCACATAGTCGCTCTCCTGCCACAGCATTTTCCCTCTGCCGTCCCGGGGGTATTCCATCGAAGAGGCCATATCGAATCGCAAGTCGCTCTTGCGCACAAGGACGGGTTCCATGTGGTGGAAGTCTTCCAGCACGCCTTCCACCTGCAGCCTGACACTCCTTACATCCGTCTTTGGATCTTCCGAAGTCCAACTCTTCTGAGTCTCAACGCACCAGGCCATGGCCTCGTGAGGACGATCCGCTGAATCTTTGTAATTGACCCAGGCTTTCCCGGGGGGGTTATATTCCGATCTTTCCGGAAGGCCCCACGATATTTGGTTCTTGGCCCGGTCAATAACGCCCGATGTGATTCTCTCAGCCACCAGATCAGGCGGTTTCCCCACACTGTAGATGGTGCCCTTGAAGGAATTGGGAAGACAGAGCAAGATGGTCTCGATCACCTCCTTGCAAGCGTTTTCCAAAACATCCTTTTCGATCTCAATGGACAATGCTCTGCCTTGAGCCTCGCAACTCTGAGTTATTGAACAATTTGTTACTCTAACGAATTCTCAAGATTTGTCAATAGAAATGAATTGACAACCCCCCCAGCCGGATGTCAAACTCGTTTCATGTTGCACGATGCCATCCAGCTTGATGACCTCCCCCCCATGAAGGACCCTCTCCTGATCGCCGGCTTTGAGGGATGGGGAAACGCCCTGGATATTTCCAGGGGCATGGTCGACTACCTCATCGAAAAACTCAAGGGCAAGAGTTTCGGCACCATTGCTCCCGATCTATTTTACCGCTTTGACGAGCACCGGCCCGTGGCGGAAATCGAGGAAGGCATCCTGAAGAATCTCACGCCTCCGGGAGGACGTTTTTTTGCCGTGGACCGGGCCGTTTCGGGCAGGGACCTGATTGTCCTCAAAGCCACTGAACCCAATCTTCGCTGGCTAAGCTTTGCGGAGGCCCTCCTCGACCTGTGTCAAGAAACGGGCGTTACCACAATGGTGTGTCTCGGAAGCATGTACGACAACGTTCTTCACTCGGACACAGTCCTTTCCGCCGTCGCCTCCAGCAACGAACTTTTATCCGAGCTCAAAAGCAGGAAGGTCGTGGCCGTCAACTACAAGGGTCCCAGCGCCATCCACTCCACGATCCTCCACGAGGCAGGCAAAATAGGCATGCCCTGTGTCAACCTTTGGTGCCACTGTCCTTTTTATCTTCAGGGCACCACTCACTTCGGACTTCTCTCCCACCTCGGTTCGCTTCTTTCCTCCTGGGGCGGCTTCGCGTTGGATACTCAGGAACTGGACAGGACATGGAAGGACCTGAACAAGCAGATCCAGGGAATCATCGACAAGAACCCTGAGCTCCAGACCATGATCAATGATCTCAGGAAATCGAAGATCAAAGGGTCATGGGAAGAGGCGAAGAGAGGCGACAAGATCATCCACCTCGAGGACTTTTTCAAGCCGAAATAATTCCCTTCATTCTCTTGAGTTCGCCCACCAGGGCGGGGATCGTCTCCCCGGCTTTGCCTTCAATGAAAATGTCGGTCACGGAGCTTGTAAGATGGGTTCTTTCCATGTTGATCTCAATGAGGATTGCACCACGGCTTTTGGCGATGGATGGAATGGTATTGGCGGGAGATACTGCAGCCGAGGTGCCGACAATCAGGAGCGCCTCGGCCGAAGATGCGAGTTGAAAAGAATGATCAAGCGCACCGGACGGGATGGCTTCGCCGAAGAAAACCACGTCCGGTTTGAGGACTTTGCCGCAAGCGCACCTCGGAATGTGTTCGCTTCGCTTTTCTTCCGCTCCGTATCGCTTTCCACACCACAGGCAGGATAGGGTACTCGAATTCCCATGGTATTCGATAACCTTTCCGGCGCCTCCGGCTTGATGCAGGTTATCCACATTTTGAGTGATGATATAGTGAAGAAAACCTATTTTCTCCATCTCCCCCATACCGAGGTGCGCCGGATTGGGCCGGGCGTCCACAATCAATCGGTCCATGTCTCTGAGCATATCCCATATTTTTTCAGGATTCTGTCGGAATGCCTGAATCGTGGCATACTCGGAAGGATCGTATTTCGCCCAGAGCCCTCCGGCGCTTCTGAAATCAGGGATTCCGGATTCTACGGATATACCGGCCCCTGTAAGAGCCAGGGTCAATTGGGAGCGATAAATCGCTTCTGCCGCGATCGTGATAAGATGATTCATGCCGAGTCTCCGCCCATCCTTCTTTCTTCTTCGATTCTCTCAAGAGCTTTCCGGGTTTGTTGAAAAAAAATCAATCCAAGGCTTTCAATGCTTTTCTGAGGCAATCCGTGCTGCGGCTGCTCAACTCCGCGACTTCTCTGAGCTGTTTTGCACTTTCCGTCTTGCCCTCCCCTTCCAGTTGATCGGCAAACAGGGCGTATTCTTCATCATGATGGTCGCTGTGCGTAATCCAGTGCTCCAGCCTGATCCTTGCTTTTTCAACAAAATTCATTCTTCGATCCTCCTCATTTCAGCCGAGCATATTCGCAAAATTCTGCACTTAGAATCACGGTTGATCCTAATTTCCACGCATCAGGCAATGCGTGTGGGGTTGAGCGGTTCAGGGTTTACCAGCCTCAGGCGTGGTTCAGCGTTCCGGGTTGAAAAACGCCAAAGCATCTCCTATTAAGGGATTCTATCTTCATCGTGCTTATAGCGGCCTTACACCCAATGGGTAAAGTTGAGTATCATAAATTTTGATCAATATTGAATTCAGGTTCACGCAATTATAACCTCTGAACGTCTGAACCACTTCAAAACCCTTATAACACAGGTGCAGGGTGATCACAAGTCAAAGGGGCTTTTTGGACGCTCATAAAACGGTTGACTCGCCTCGTGCTCAAAGGTAAGATGCTCTTTGAATTTCCAAAAAGCGGAGAAGAGCCAATGGCGGATGATGCGATTCTCAAGGGCAAAAGGATCCTCATCGTGGACGATGAGCCGGATGTGCTGGAAACGCTTGAGGAACTGCTGAGCCGCTGTCTGATCGACAAGGCGCCCAGCTTTGAAACGGGGATAAAATTCCTTAACAAAAACGCTTATGATTTGGCCATTTTCGATATCATGGGCGTCAAGGGCTATGAACTGCTGCGCACGGCCACAGAAAAAGGCATCCCCGCCATTATGCTGACTGCCCATGCGCTCAGCCCCGACAATCTGATCAAGTCCATTAAGGAAGGCGCTCACTCCTACGTTCCCAAAGACAAATTGCCGGAAATTGTCTCCTTTGTGCGGGACATCCTGGAAGGAAGTCAAAAGGGCGACCGGAAACCGGGGAGCTGGTTCCTAAGACTCAAACCTTTTTTCGACAAACACTTCGGCCCGGAGTGGAGAGAAAAGGACAAGGATTTCTGGCAGGAATTCGACCATCAAAACATCATCAGTAAAAAGGATTTGGAAGAGATCATGTAACGTCTCTTCCCGAAACCCAACACGCCCACTGGCCGACCCAACCTTGATGCATTCGTAAAAAGTCCCCGCAGTCGTCACTCCCGCGCCCGCCCTCCGCAGTAGCTCTGCTACGGAGGGTGGAAAGGCGGGATTCCAGAAGCGCCTGAAAAGCCTGGATTCCCGCCTCCGCGGGAATGACAAAAAGAGACACTTTCGGACTTTCTAAGAAGCCATCAAGCTTGATGAAGGCTACAGGGGGATTTTGACGGTAAAGGTAGCGCCCTTGCCCATGTCGCTTTCAAGTGCTAGCTCGCCGCCCATGTCCTCAAGGAGGACCTGCACGCCCGCAAGCCCTAAACCGTGACCCCGGACACAATGATCCGTTTGCATATCCATCTGGAAGTAGCATTCGAATATCTTGCGGTGATAGCTTGATGGGATACCCTCTCCGTCATCGCTTACCGAAAGACAGAAGTGGCGGTCTCTTGCCGCAACATTCAGGGCAACGCGGCTTTTGCGGTACTTCAAGGCATTGTTCAGGAGATTCCTGAAAATCTGTCTCACCTTGCTTTCATCGAGGCAGATTTCTCCGTTCCAAAGTTCTTCGGGAATCTCAAGAAAAATCCCCCGCCGGGCGAGGACGTTCTTCAGATCCGAAAGCGAGCGCTGCTCTCTTATTTCGTCGGCCAGGGCTTGGTCGGTGAGATCGAAAACTTCGATCAAGGTCTCTGCAATAAAACGGGCGGCACTGAAATTGTTTTTGTTGATAATCCCGGCGCTTGAACGGCCCAGTTCCAGGGCATCGCTGACAAGGGTCCGCGTGACGATGGTATTCCTCAGAGCCCTCTCAAGAACCTTGATCTGCTTCTCGGTGAGGGGACCATACTTATCAGCCTTTTGAAGCAGGGACAAAAGCCCGGCCTCGATGACGGCCAGGGGCACCTTCAAATCATGCACCAGGAATTCAAGCTTTATTCGGTTTCTTTCCATGTTCGACCCAAGGTTTTCATCTTTTTTCTCCTTCCTTGTCAGGGAAGGAAGACCACACCTACGTATCCAACAAAACTGTGATCCGGCCGCACATCATAGCTCGTAGAGTACACCAGTCTCTCCGCTCTGCGGCCGCCAAGGCGCTGCGCCGCGGCCATGGCCGCGGCGGCAGCCCCCGAACAGCAGGCATTGTGGCTTTGAAGGGATTCCTGAATCACCCCAACCGGATCCATGTGCAGAATGAGATCCACCAGGCGTTTATCGTTTTCTTTCTTGACCCACTCCACGGCGCTCTTCCCGCTCCCTTTGGGATTGAATCCGTAATTGGCGCCGTAATGCGTGAGGTCCGTCGAACCGAGGAGCATGATCTTCCTTCCCAGAGATTCCGCTAATTCCACCACGCGTTCCCCGATCTTAAGGGACGCCGGGCTTGGGGGAACGCCGATGGGAAGGATATTGGAGTCCGGGAAAAAATACTTGATAAAGGGCAACTGGAGTTCGATGGTGTTGTCCGGCTCGCAGCGGTTCGCCGTTTCAATGCGAAAGGCGAATTCAGAGGAAAGCTTTTCACCCAATCCCTCATCAATCTCCAGGTCCCCGAAAGGGGTGGCCCATGAGCCTTCCTTCATCAGGTAGTTGCTGCTTGAAGGGTGAAGGTGCCTGCCGAAGAGAATCATTGTGTCCGGGGAAGGCCCTTTGCTCAGACACTGGATGACATTGCACGCTATAGCCCCTGAGTAAAACCAACCCGCATGGGGAACGATCCCTCCCAAGGCGCCCTGAGGACAAGGCACACTGATTCGGGAAAACTCCTCGATAATTTTTTCACATTCCGAAGCCTTTGCGGGATACCAACTCCCTGCGAAATCCGCTGTCCTTCTCGCCATGGGATCTCCTTATTGACCGTCGGTCAGAGGCTTTATGAAAGTGTTGCGCAAAATTCATCTTTCGTCAATCTTTTTAATCCTTTGGTTTTCGGGATTGCCTGCTCTGGTTGCCCTCTGCTCCTTGCTCAACGCTCTTTGCTCTGCGCGCTGAGCTGTTTTTTCTCTTATTCCACGAGCATCAGACAATAGACATTCTGGGTTTCATCTTTGCTGCGAAGGGGCTTGATTGGAAAACCGTTGTTCCACGCGGTTCGGTAGACGTCGATCCCACAGGCCTCCATGGAGGGTCTTGCCCTCATGCCGAAATGACAGGGCTCACCCTGTGCTTTGGCACAGGGGCTGCATTTTGAGCAAGGGCCTGAAATCATGACAAAGGCTTTGTAAAAACCACTTTTGAACAGGTCCCCCTCAAGATCGATGAGTTCATCAAAGAAACCGGAAAGAAGTTTGAACCGGTTTTCCCCTTCCCTCTTCGCAGCCTGATAGTGAAACAGGACGGCGCGGTTATACTGGCTGAGGACCCCTCTGGTCTGTTCCGGGGTGGGCGTGTCAGGGGGGCAGCAGTATCCCTTGCCATACATTTCGCAACCGTACTGGCACTTGAGTCTCACCCACGAAGCCGTCACGACGCTCGAAGGATGAATCTCCTTTGCTTGCGCCGGCTTTCCTTGGCAGACACGTTCCCAATATTCCGCGATATCTTTCAAGCCCGGCTCTCCTAAAAAGACAGCAATTGGCTGAGTATGGCCATGACCATCAGAAGAGCGCCTGCCAAACTGATGGGAATGCCCAGCCAGGGCCCCTTTTTATAAAGCACCAGCAATCCAAGAATGAAAAGCACCCCTGCTGCTGCCAGAATTAGAGGTTCACCACCCCTCGCGACCATGTCAAGAATAAAGGCCAGGGCTTTTTCCAGGAATATCTTTGCTTGTTCCAGAAATATCTTTGCTTGTTCCATGGTATGTCGCCTTAAAGAATGATTGGATCACAAAAGGTCAAAAATATAAAGCCTTTCTGTGGGATAGCAAGAAGTCATCCCATTTTCCTCCTTTTGGGATTCCTACAGGCTCTCCTCGGAAAGAGGTAAATTTCTTTTTGGAGAAACTTGTTTAACTATTCGATTTTTCTTAAGGAATGCAAGAAAAAAGTGAGGCAAAACCGAGGGTCGTCAAGAAAAGCCTTTACAGTGGCCCCACGGTAAGGGTATAATTTTTTTCAAGTTAGGCTTCTTCTTTCCTTTGATGGGCCTCCGGATGCGTTTTCACCTCCTTAACCCTTGCACCCGGAGGCCCTTCCTTTTTGCGCGCTAACCCGATCGGATCATGGGGTTCCCTCTTTTTCACTCTGCCTTCCCAAAAAAGAGCCCTCTTAGAACCAGGGTCAGGAGGTTGCGTGTCGCCTCATAAATCCTGGGATCTTCACTGGCACGGGGGCCGGCCACGTTAAGAACCTTGATCTCCCTGGCGCCAACCCAATTGATGACGGCTTCCGCTGCTTTGGACACATCCAGGCTTTCCAGATCGATGTGAAAGCAGGGTTTTCTGTGCTTTGCAGCCATGTCCAGAGTGAAGGCCGATCCACCGGTCAGTTTGCCGTAGGACAGGATAACCGTCCCATCGGAATCCACCACGTTCACCTCTGTCCTCTCCGTGTAACTGATTGAAGTGGTCTCCTGCATGACGTACTTCCCCGGCAGTCTGCCGGCCTCCGTCATCCGGCCCCTCGGCACCCATCCGCCATGGGGAACGCCAAACTCTATGGCTACATCCAGAGCCGCCTGGTCCGCCCCTGTCTGCCCTCCTGATATGATTTTGTGAATCACGGTGAACCCTCACACATCGACAAGTCGGCACTCGCCTTATTTCTTAGGAAAATACCTCACATCGCCCAAGTTCCTGAAATGTGAATCTTGGGTCCAGACGGTGGCGTCGATTTGCTTTGCTGTTGCAAGAATAATACTGTCGGCCATGGGAATATTATGTGCCAGACTTATTCTTGAGGCTGAAACAGCCAGTGAAACGCTTAGATCCACGACCCTTCCTCTTCGCATGGCGACGGCCGCTTGCAACGCTTGATCCTCACCGGATTCGCGCAGAACAACCTTGAAGACCTCATAGACCGTTACCGTTGGAACAACCAGCGAATCCGTGTCACTTAAGGGGGCCAAGAAATGCTCGGCATTGGGCTCGTCCGCGAAGAATGCAAGCCATCCTGATGAATCGACGATGTTCATAACCTGTCTTCCTCTCGCTCGAACTCGGTATTGATGCCTTTGATAAAGCCGCGCAGTTCTTTAATATCCCGCTCCGGAACCAATTCGAGACGCTCGTCATATACGATAATCTGCATTTTTTGGCCCGGCCGAAGTTGCAGCGCCTCCCTCACTGCCTTGGGTATAACGACTTGATATTTGGGAGATACAGTTACAGTATGCATGTCGAAATCTCCATCGATCATTTTTGGTATTACAATAACCTGCTCGATAGGACTTGTCAAATTTTCTTTCAGAAAGGTCCTTTGGCTTTATGGAAGGGTTCTGGTCGGCATTTTCTTCGTTCCTATCGGCGGCAGAAGCTGCCGAACACGCTGCGGAACATTTGCAAAACGACCCCTGCTCGCACGATAGCTTCACAAGCCATTTCTATCAGATCGTCGATGTCAATACTTTAAGCGCAATGCGGAATCTCATGGTAGTGCCTGGGGCCGGAATCGAACCGGCACGAAGGACAACCTTCGAGGGATTTTAAGTCCCTTGCGTCTACCAATTCCGCCACCCAGGCAATGGAAGGATTTTCCTCGGATTCGGGGGATAAGTCAAGGGGAGAAGAAGTGTTCAGTGTTCAGTGTTCAGTTCATCCCCCAGCTGAATAAACGGCACATTCAGACGAAGGGCGTTGATACGAAAGCCCGTGTCGGTATTGGCCGATCCTGGATTCTGGTTCCTGGATTCTGGATTTTGTGAATGTTCTGATTAAGAAAGTCCTGGGTATCCGGCATCGAGGTTCAAGCATCCAGCATCACCCTGTAAAGTACACCCATCTGAGCATACCGACAATGCCGGCTGAGAAGATCTTATGCAACGTTAGGGTTCAGGGTTCAGGAAAAGAAGGGAGTTCCAGGAAGAATCGCAAGCTGGAGCTTGCTCCTACCCCGACCTACCGGAGATAAATGGGATTGGAGAAGATCCAGGGTCTCCACCCGAAAAGGAAAACATGCTTGTAGACCTCCACCCTGTAAACCCCCTTTTCAGTGACGGAGAAGATGGCCTCTTTTCCGCGGCGCTCCTCTGCGAGCGCTCCGTCTTTGATCAACCGGACTTGTCCTTCCGCGGGTAACTCGACCACGAACTGACCCGGCCTGAAAGAAGCTTCCTCGCCCATGTATAGATCGGACCCGTCGCTGGATGCAAAATCAAATCGAAAGCCTCTGGCCGGGCTCAAGTTCTCATGGGCAATGAATAGACGGCCGCTGCGCATGGCTTCATAGATCTCCTGCTTGGCCTCCGGCAATGTCTTGGAGAGTTTGTTCTTCAGCAAAACATGAACGGTGATGGAATGAAGAAGGTAATCGTAGGTAAAAGGCGTCAGTTTCAGGGGGCCCCACTTGAAAGGGGTCCCGTGGGCATCTGAGCCTCCGACGGCCACCACTTTTCGCTTCTGACATTCCTGATCCCAGAAGGTCAGGGTTTCCCGGCTCGGTCCTTTCAACATGCCTGTCTTGAAGGCAAGGAAAAAGAAGCCGTGAAATAGGGTCTTGACCCTTTCTTTCCAGCAAGAGCTGAAGTTCCAGATGCACAAACCCCTGTACCCCGTGACGGAAAGATCGTTCCAGGTATAGGCGATGGATTTTTCCGCAAAGGGCATGCCCTTTTCAAAGGGATGGGCCAGGAACCCAAACCCTCCCTGTTCGTTGACAACGTTGATCGTTTCCTGGGCACTCAGGTTGTGACGGCTGTCTCTTTCCCGAATATCATAAGCGAGGTAATGATGATAGCGCACGCCCAGTTCCAGGCCCACCATGACCAGCACTTTGCCGTAAAACCCTTCGTCGTTGAGATGAAGGGCATCGGTCATGTGGGCGTGATCATTCAGAGCAATGAAATCCAGGCCTTTTTCAGCCGCTTTCCGCGCAATCTCCTGGGTCGTGGCCCCTCCGTCGGAGTAAAGGGTGTGAACATGCAGGTTGCCAACGTATTCTTCTTTGAACATCGGGCCCTTTGAACCCCCTCCAAGATAAATTTCATGCGCCGATAACGAGGATGAGCGCAGATTGAATTACTCCCTATTGCGCAACCCTTTCAAGCCCATATTCATGGGCTTGAAAACCGCCAGCCCATGGACCCCCACAACCGCAAGAAAGGATCCGAGCACAAAGGCCCATTGGAGCCAGGACAGGGAACGGCCTTTAAGGTTCGCCATGGAAAGCAGATATACGGGCCCCGCCTCCAGGACGATAACGAGGAGCAGGTATAGGACGCTGCTCATCATGAACATGACACCCCCGAACCCCGTGGAGACCTGGGCAATATTTTGATGGTCGAACTTGGGGTACATCGCTCCAAAACCGATACCCAGCCCCACGATGCCGAAGACGGCCATGAACATGGTCGCTGCCGAGAGAACCATCATGAAAATTGAAACCCGAAGAAGGCAATTGGTCAGGATAACCAAGGTCTCGGCGACAAGGAGCATGGGAAAGGCGTAAAGGGCGAATTTTCCCCAAAGAAAGCGCTTTAGGGTGATGGGTGCGGAGCGCAGGATCCAGAAGGCGCCCCCTTCGCTGCTCACGGCAGGGAAAATGAACCGAACAGAAATCGCGGCGATGACGAATCCTGCGAGCCCGACATTCAGGAAGGCAAGGTTGTCGCGCAGGAAACCCAGAGGAAGGGGGCTCCTTTCAAGGGGCAGCACGGAAAAGTTATAGAGGTAAACAATCACGAGCGCACCGAGAAGGAGCAACTGAGACCATTGGGTGTTGTCCCGGAAAAAGACCCGCGTATCCTTTTCTGCGATGGAAGCCAGATCCTGCGCAAAAGGCTTTCGGATGAGCCTTACGAGCAGATCCAGGAGCACCTTCCCTCCCCTTCTCCGTTTGGCCTCCTGGGCCTTGGAAAAGCCCTGAAAATAGACCCTTTCAGCGACCCACACGTTCATGACCGCCATGGCAAGCGCTGTGGACCAGGCGAGTCCTGCGTTCAAGAGGCGCTCTTCCCTGCCGGATGGGATCAGGTAGGACCAAAGGCTCTCCGCGAACCAGTGTGTGGGGAGGTAGGGAGAATCCGCTGCTTTTAAAGCGTTCATGTATTGGATGATACTGAAGAAGGCTTCCGGGTCCACCAGCCTTTCGGGCCGGATGAAACGAAACAGGAGGTAGAGAAGGACAACAAGAAAGATGCTCAGCAACATAACAATGTCTCTTGTTCTTTGGGCCGGAAAGATGCTCACGAGAACCATGGCGAGGAGAATGCCCAAGCTCCCCGCGCTCATGCCCGTAGCCAATCCCATGTGAAACAGGGTCCCATAAAAACCGGGATCGGGGCGGTACACGTAAGCATAGGCCATGAGAACGGGAAGGGCGAAAACAATGACCATCCAGCTGCTGTCCAGAATCGTATAAAGAGCTCGACTCACAAAGACCTCTACCGGCGAGGCGGGGGAAGCGTGGCATACCTCAAGGTCCGAAGAAAGATAGAGGTTGGAAAGAGCGGTGATGACATGGCTGAAAATGAGCAGAGAAAAGAGCGTGAGCAGCACTGTGGACAAAAGATGACGGGCCAGAAGATGGCCGATCACCTCCACGGACTGGAAATAGGCGAGGACACGGCAGGATAGAACAAAAAGCAACCCCCAGAAAAAAACCCCGATGGAAAATACCGCGAAAGATCTTTTCCACCCTTTGCCGCCGGCCCTGGTCAAGGTGTTCCTGACGCCGAGAGCTCGCGGGCTAAGAAGAAGAGAGAGGTTTCCCATGGGCGATTCGCTTTCCTTCCGTAAGCTTCAGGAAAATGCTCTCAAGGCTGCCTTCCATGTTCGCCACCTCTCCCAGGTGCTCTGCGCTTCCCCGAGCAATGAGCCTTCCCGCCTGGATGATGCCGATTTCGCCGCAAACTTCCTGCGCCACATCCAGGGAATGGGTGGACATGAAAACCGTGGTCCCTTTGCGAGCCCTATCCTGAAATATGTCTTTCACAAGCCTTGCCCCCCGAGGGTCCAGGCCGACCATGGGTTCATCCACAATGAGCACTTTGGGCTCGTGAAGCAAAGCGGCGCTCATGACCAACCGTTGCTTCATGCCATGGGAGTAGCTCTCGATGAGTTCGTCCTTCCAGTGAAAAAGGTCGAACCGATCGAGCATGTCTTCGATGCGCGAGAGCAGGGTCCCATGCCGTTTCATGCCGTAGAGGCCCGCGACGAAACGAAGAAACTCCACGGCGGTGAGTTTTTCATAAAGAAAAGGGCGGTCGGGGATGAAACCGATTCGTCTCTTGGCGGCTGTGGGGTCTGTGGAAAGATCGATACCGTCGATCAAGATTTGCCCTGAGGTGGGTTGGAGAATCCCGGCCATCATCTTGATGGTGGTTGTCTTGCCGGCGCCGTTCGGCCCGAGAAAACCGAAAATCGCGCCCTCCCCCACTTCCAGGGTGAGCTGATCCACTGCGTGAAGGGTCTTGAAGGTTTTCGTGACATTGGTCAGTTTAATCATGGCGAAAATCAATGACCTCTATTTTCAGTTTATCCATGACCCGCGCGATTTCCACCTGCCGGCTCAGATTGCCTTCGATCCATTTGATATGGCTTGCGTCCACCGGCATCTGGTTGAGCGTCGGATCCATGGAGATCCATTCTCCGAGCCAGGCTTCGGTCCACGCGTGATAGTAGAACTTGTCACGACCGTAGACCAGACCGATTGAGAGTCGGGCGGGAATGCCCGAAGCCCTGAGAAGAGCGGTCAAAAGCACGGCATGCTCGTTACAGTCCCCGACCCTGGTCCTCAGAACTTCAAGCGCGCTCGGGATGGAAAGGACCGGCTTTTTCTCGATGTTGCGGTAAACCCATTGAAGAAGTCGACCGGCCACGCAAAGAGGATCCCTTGAGTCTCCTGCGATCTCGGCCGCCATATTCATCACCTGCGGGTCGTCGCTTTCAACATGGAACTCGGGCGCCATGAAGGAGAGTTCCTCCTCATGCAGGTCGTGAAAAGGAAGGAGCGGCAGGCTCTTGGAGGGCAGGAGCTCTTTGGTGATTTCAAGAAACGCTCCATCCATGCGTTGTCGGGACCGGTTCAAATAGGGATTTGAGAGATCGACGCCTTCAAGCCTGAGTTTCAGATAGACCAGGCCCTTGGGATATTGGATCAAGCGATTCGCACTTACGGCAAAGATCTCATACAGATCGTCGCCGTCTCCCCCTTCTAAACCCTTGGGGGCTTTTGAAGCGCTTGACCTCACGGTCGTGAGACCCATAAAGCCTTCCTCTTTGAGCGTTCCGCCTTCTTCGTCGATCCAGAAGATGATGGGATTGCCCCATAGCTCCCCTTCAAGCCGAAAGGCTTCATAAGGAATCCTGTTCAGGGTCACCGTCTCTTTCCCTTTCACTTTGAATGGAATCTTTTTTTGTGACAAGGTGACCGGGTCAAAGAGCGGGAGGAAGAAACGCTCCCCCGGCGTAAAGGAGCGTGTTTTGAAGAAAAAAGGCAGGCTTGCTGCCAGCATGGGGACCTCTTCGAGAGGTATTCTCTGAACCCTCTGCGCACCATGCCGTTCATCGGTGACCACCAACACCCTGTGTTCCACCTTGCCTGAGATTTCAAAGCGAACGACGCCGGAAGTCATCATCATCTTAAAATTTTTCAAGCGAAGGGACCGGTCCAGCCGAACCTGGGTCGATCCATAAAGATTCTGTCCCAGGCCCATAAGATCAAGCCTCAGGAAAAGCTCTTCCCGGACGACATATTCCTGATCCTGACTTCCGAGCATGCTCACCGCATACCCTACTTTGCGCTCTTTCAGGAAGATCTCCTTCCACTGCCTTTCATCCCCTTCAATGCCCACCTGCCCGTTCGCAAACCCCGTGTTCGGAGGGGATTCGGCAAAGTGCAGCTTCTTGACCAGAACACCCATCATGACCAGCCAACCCGCCACGATGAACAGGCCCGCGGTTCGAAAAAAGACTTTCTTACGGCTTTTCAGTTTATTGAAATGCATGGCTTGCGGATTCGGCTTGATACTCGGGACCAAGTTCTCGTTTGCAGGCCGATTCTTTTGGTCTCATGGAAGGCGATAGCCAAGGCGATTCAGGAGAAGCCGTGCATTGGCTTGAAGCGCGGTAAAAGCATCGGACGGAAGTCCGGCCCCTTGAACGATTTTTGGAGCCAGGGCTTCACTCAGAAAGTCCCCGGGTGCATGGCCGTCGGAATTGAGCACGAGGGATGCGCCGGTTTCAAGGGCAAGTCTTGCGACATGTCCGTTGGTGAGGCTGTGCCCCTTCCTGGCCGTGATCTCCAGAAAAATCCCCTTTTGAGCCGCCAGGCGTCCTTCCTCAACGCTCAGAAGTCCGGGGTGGGCGATGATGTCCGCCCCTGCATCCAGTCCCGCCCGGTTGGTGCCCGGTGCGACGGGCTCCACAATGGTTTCTCCGTGGATCACCACCACCCTGGCGCCCAGATCTCTTGACTTTTTGACCAGCGAGGCCATCCGTTCAGGGGGAACATGGGTGAGTTCGACACCAGGTATGACCGTGACGGACTGGGTTTTGTTGAGGTCCTCGGCCACACGAACCATGCTCGCCACAAGATGCTCCAGGTTGGAGGTATCTGCGTGGTCGGTAATCGCTATTGCGGCATAGCCTGCCACCCCCACCCTTTGCACGAGTTCGGATGGGATCAGCGCGCCATCGCTGAAAAAGGTATGGGTATGAAGATCAATGATCATCACATCTTATATTTTCCAAAATCCTCGGGATTGAGCTTTTCGAGGATCTCCTGCCATTTCCTTCCTTGTTCCGATTTGTCTTCCGGTTCCGCTTTCAGATCGATTTGCGCTGATTTACTGATCACTTCGTCAGCCACAAAAATGGGCGCCCCCATTCTCAGGGAGATGGCTAGAGCATCGCTCGGCCTGGCGTCGATGGACAGATCCTTTCCCTTATGGGTCACATGGATCAAAGCAAAATAGGTATTGTTCTTCAGGTCGCACACTTCCACCTTGTTCACTTTTACATCCACCATCGACATGATGTTTCTCAGAAGATCGTGGGTCATGGGACGGGAGAACTTGATGCCCTCCAGTTCGCTTGCAATCGCGGTCGCCTCCAGAAGCCCGATCCAGATCGGCAGCGTCCGTTCCCCTTGTATCTCCTTAAGGATCACGATAGGGCTGTTGGTCAGAGGATCCACGGTTAATCCTGCGATGACCATGGGTGTGAGCATGTCTTCCTCCCTTGGCTTTTAAATCTATCTTAGAAAGAATCCTCCCGACTTGTCAATAGAACTTTGACGGCTTCGTAAAAAGTTCGCCCACATGACAGAAACGTGAACGGTGCGGGTCACGGAGGTGGATCAAAGGAGAACGGTTTTTGCCGTGCCCCTTGCGCCGTGCGCCGTGGACCCTTTGCGTGTGACGTCTAAAAGCGATCGACGATGAGACTCAACCCTGTGCGATTTTCTCAAATGCCTTCTCATTATCTTATGCCACAAAAAACTTGATTTGCAAGCCGAATCCCACTATCTATATCCACACTGAAACAAGAGGACAGCGCTTGGATACCTTCGGCGAAAAAATTTACTATCCCTATGTGCTTGACTTTAAACCGCGATTCTTTCTTGGCTGGATGCTCTTCCGGCTCTTCAAGCGCACGGAGCTCAATGAAAGCGCTAAGGAAAACCTGAAACAAATGCACAAGCAGGGCACGGTGGTTTTTGCCCTCAAGTATCAGAGCAAGCTCGATTATCTCCTCAACCACTATCACTTCAAGCTCAAGCGCCTGCCCCATCCTAAAATCGCCTTTGACCTCAATCTTTCTCTGTTGCTGCCTTTCACCCATTTTGCTCGGGTTGCTTTTTCTCACCTTGCCTATTTCTACCGGAACCATCGCTTTCCCAGCCCTTACCAGACCGGCTTTTACCGCAAAGCCATCCAGGAAGGCGTCACCTCCCTCATCTTCCTCATCGATCCGAAGCGTTTTATCCGGCGCTTTGTCCATGAGGAGAAGGATCATCTTCAGTTCCTGCTGGAATTGCAACGAGACACCCAACGCCCCATCTTCCTGGTACCCCAGCTTGTGCTCTTTGAGAAGAGCCCTGAAAAGGATTCCTCCAATCTCAAGGATATTCTTTTCGGCTACAAGGATTATGCCGGCCTGATCAGAAAGAGCGTCCTGTTCTTGCGGCACCACCGCAAAGCCTATGTTGATTTCGGCCCTGCCGTCAACCTTCAAACCTATCTTCAGGGCCAACCCGAGGAACGTCCCCTTCATGAGATGGCGCTTGAGATCAAAGAAGCCCTCATTGACAGCATTGACCAGCAGAAAAGAGTCGTCCTCGGGCCCATCATGAAGTCCAGGGAGCAGATCAAAGAGATCGTCCTGATGGATAAGAAGGTCAGTGAAAAAATACAAGCCGTCGCTTCCTCGGAGGGCAAACCCCTCTGGGAAATCAAAAAGCGGGCCGGCGAGTATTTCGATGAAATCGCCGCGGATTTCAATATCACCTACGTTCACCTTTTTGATATCGGGCTCAAGTGGCTCTGGAAAAAGATTTTCGAAGGCATTGATGTGGAAGCTTCCACCCTGGCCACGGTCAGGGAGTGGGCCAGAAAAGGACCTCTCATTTATGTTCCTTCCCATAAGAGCCATATTGATTATCTCGTGCTCAACCATGTGCTTCATGCCAACCATATGCACATCCCCAGGATCGCAGCGGGCAGCAATCTCACTTTTTGGCCCGCCGGATACATTTTCAGAAAGAGCGGGGCTTTTTTCATTCGACGCTCTTTCAATCAGCCCAGGCTCTACGTGGAGGTTTTCACCCGCTATATCAAAGCCCTGCTCCAGGAGGGGCACCCCATCGAGTTCTTCATCGAGGGCGGGCGAAGCAGAAACGGCAAACTGGTGTTGCCCAAAACCGGCTTTGTGTCCATTCTGCTCCACGCCCACAAAGAAGGGTACTGCAAGGATCTCGTCTTTGTTCCAGCCTCTATCGTGTATGATCGCATTCTGGAGGAAAAGTCCTACATCAAGGAGCTCAAAGGAGGACCCAAGGAGAAGGAAAGTCTCAAACATGTGATCGGCGCAAGAAGGATTCTTCAAAGAAAGTACGGCAAGGTTTACTTGCGCTTTGCCCAGCCTCTGTCTCTAAACGATTACCTGGCCCACTCAGGCAAGTCCATGGCTGAAACAACCAGGCGGTTTTCCTTTGAGATTGCCAAGGCCATCAATGAGGTCACCTTGGTCACTCCCCTTTCCCTGGTGGCTACAGCGATTTTGGCCTATCACCGCCGGGGGTTTCTTTATTCCGAACTCCTGGAGACCGTTGAAATTCTCATGGGCGCTTTGAAGAGACACAAGGCCCCTCTTTCAGCCAGCTTGAATGATCCTCCCAGGGCGGTGCAGGAGACCCTGTCTCTCCTGATCTCCTGGAAAATCGTCGAACTCCTGGAGCAAACGGACTTTGAAGAGGAAGCCTTTTATTTTGTGGAAGATGAGAAGAAGCTGGAACTTGAATATTACAAAAACAACATCATTCACTTTTTCATTCCCAATGCCCTTGTCGCCACCTCCCTGCTGACGGGGCGGGAAGAAATCAAAAGTTGGGATGCCTTGGTGTCGGACTGCGATTTCATGAAAAACCTCTTGAAGAACGAGTTTTTCTTCAACGGAAGCGACGCCCTCAAACAAAGCATACTTCCTGCCCTTGATTGTCTTCTCGAAGCGTCGTTTATTACAAGAGCCGGAGCAAACGGCGGTTTCAAAATTTCCAAACTCGGCTTTGATAAGCTTCCGATATGGTCGGGCATCCTCAAGACTTTTTTGGAGTCCTACTGGATCGTCACCAGGTCCCTGGGCCAGCGGAAAAACGCGGAATTGAAAGAAGAGGCGCTCCTGAAAAAAGTCGGTTATCTGGGCAAGAGGTTTTATAAGCTGGGCGTTGTGGAACACACCGAAGCGCTCTCCCGGCTCAATTTCGCCAACGCCCTTGCCTTTGTCCAGAAGGATGTTCTAAGCCGAAAGGAACTGGCGCGCGATCCTGAAGCGGCCTTTGACAAGCTCTCCCAGATCACCCAGCGAATCTACGAGCTCTCCCATCAAGGTCTATGAAATCCGGCAAGGCGGGTTTCATCGATCAGACAAATTGGAACTCGGTCTCCTTCAACTTCGCGTGGGCGGCAGCAAGCCTGGCAATGGGAACGCGCAAAGGAGAACAGGACACATAGCTGAGCTTGATGTGATGACAGAACCGGATGGCGTCCGGGTGCCCCCCGTGCTCGCCGCAGATCCCCACCTTGATATCCGGCCGGGCCTTTCTGGCCCATTCTACTGTAATCATCATGAGCCGTCCCACGCCTTTGATATCCAGGATCTCAAAGGGGTTGTGCTGCAAAATGCCCCGTTCATTGTAAAGGGGCAGAAACTTGTTCTCTGCGTCTTCCCTTGAGAAGGAAAAGGTGGCCTGGGTCAGATCGTTGGTGCCGAAGGACATGAACTCGGCCAGTTCCGCAAGGCGTCCCGAACGCATGCAGGCCCTCACGACTTCGATCATGGTCCCGAACTTGTAAGGGATTTTCACACCGGATTTCTTTTCCACTTCCTTGTGAATCTGTACCACGTGCTTGTGGACAAAGACCAATTCCTGAAGCGTGCAGACTTGAGGAACCATGATTTCGGGCAGAACCGGGATGCTCTCCTTCACACACTCAGCCGCCGCTTCCATGATAGCCCGGATCTGCATGGCATAGATCTCGGGATAGGTGATGCCCAGGCGGACTCCCCGGTGCCCCAGCATGGGGTTGGTCTCGGCCAGGGCTTTGACCTTTTGCAGCATGCTCTCCTTGGCGTTGATCAGGTTCTCGGCAAGATGCTTGTTCTTGAGTTCTTCCAGCCCGTGGGTGATGGTTTCAAGATTGGCTGAGTACTTGCCGTGAAGTTGGGGATCCAGGAGTTTGAGTGTGTCGGGAAGCGCCCCCATGAGTTCCACGGTCCGCACCAGTTCCTTGAGGTTGTTGATCTCCTCGACCAGTTCGGCGTCCGAGGGCAGGAACTCGTGAATGGGAGGATCGAGGAGCCGAACGGTGGTGGGAAGACCGTCCATGATCCTGAAGATTTCTTTGAAATCCTCTCGCTGAAAGGGCAGGAGTCGTTTCAGGGTCTTCTCTCTGTCTTCGCTGGTTTCTGCAAGAATCATCTCCTGGACAATCGGCAGGCGCTCCGGTTGGTTGAACATCCTTTCGGTCCGGCACAGGCCGATGCCCACGGCCCCGTATTTCTTGGCCTTGCTCACGCTCTCCGGCGTATCCGCATTGGCCATGACCTTGAGTTCCGCCATGTCATCCGCCCACTCCAGCAAGACCAGCAGGTCTTCCACGAATTCAGGTTCGATGGTGGGCACAAGGCCCTGGAACACGTTGCCTGTAGTTCCGTCAATGGTGATCATGTCGCCTTCACGCAGCGCCACGCCCGAGATCACGGCTTCTTTGGACAGGTCATTGATGTGGATGGCATCGCACCCTGAAACGCAGGGCTTGCCCATGCTTCTTGCCACCACGGCCGCGTGCGAGGTCTTGCCGCCGCGGCTGGTCAAGATGCCCTGGGACGCAAAGAACCCGTGGATGTCGTCGGGTTTTGTCTCTTCCCGCACCAGGATCACCTTTTCTCCGAGTTTGGCCTTGCTTTCCGCCCGATCGGCGTCGAAAACGATCTTTCCCGAAGCCGCACCGGGCGATGCAGGCAGTCCCTGAGCCAAGACCTTCACCTTGGCCCGGGGATCGAGCCTGGGATGAAGAAGTTGATCGAGCATTTCCGGCTGGATTCTGAGAATCGCCTGTTTCTCGCTGATAAGACCTTCATTGACCATATCGATGGAGGTTTTGATGAAGGCTGCGGCATTCATCTTGCCGTTCCGGGTCTGGAGGCAATAGAGCTTGCCCTTTTCAATGGTAAACTCGAAATCCTGCACTTCCCGGTAATGTTTTTCCAGGGTATGGCGCAGTTTCTCCAGCTGCCTGTATACCTCGGGCATGTCCCTTCTCATTTCGCTGATGGGCTTGGGCGTTCTGATTCCCGCAACCACATCTTCTCCCTGGGCGTTGATCATGTACTCGCCGTAGAGCCTGTTCTCCCCGGTGCCCGGGTTTCTCGTAAAGGCGACCCCCGTTGCGCTGTCATCCCCCAGATTCCCGAACACCATGGTGCACACGTTGACCGCGGTGCCGTTCGCCATTTCCGGGGTGATCTGGAATTCCCTCCGGTAGTCCACGGCCCTTTTCCCCATCCAGGACTTGAAAACCGCCTCCACGGCGATTTCCAGTTGCACATAGGGATCCTCCGGAAAAGGCTTCTTGGTCTTTTTCTGTATGATATCCAGAAACTTCTCGCAGGCCTCCTTGAGAGCGGCAGAGTCCAGATGTAGATCATCTTTGGCTTTATATTTTTCTTTTATATTTTTGAAAATAGGATCGAAATCTTCATCTTTCATGCCCAGAGCCACGGAGCCGAAAAGCTGGATCAAACGGCGATAGGCGTCATAGGCAAAGCGTTCGTTTTTGGTCAATTTGATCAAGCCGCCCAGGGTGGCCTGATTCAGGCCCAGGTTCAGGATGGTATCCATCATGCCGGGCATGGACATGGCCGCGCCCGAGCGAACCGATACCAGCAGGGGCCGGAGAGGATCGCCGAAGCCTTTGCCTGTTTTCTTCTCCAGCTCCTTCATGGCCGTTTTCACTTCTTCCATGAGGGCGGTGTGCAGTCCTTTCTTGTTCTGGGCCAGATAGGTTAGACAGGCCTCGGTGGAAATAACGAAACCGGGCGGCACCGGCAGTCCGATCTGCGTCATGCCGCACAAATTGGCTCCTTTACCGCCGAGAAGTTTCTTGTTTTTGCTGTCCCCTTGCTCAAAGGAAAAGACAAACTTGCTAGGGTTTCCCATGGGTTCCTCCTCGATCCTTTCTTTTCGTATACTCAAATAAATAGGCAAGCAAAAGCAACGCCGCGGCCAGGGCCGTCACGCGAAGAGGCGACGCGCCCGGAAAGAAGATGCGGCAAAGGAAAAAAGCGAACACCGCGGCCAGGACCGCTCGCATTAAGAAAAGATAAAACCCGCGCATCACTCCCTCAAGTCAATGAAATTCGCCTTGGCGGATTTCATCAGTGTTGCTTTTTGAACGCAAGGACCTTTGAGGGTTTCTCCGGGCCCTTGGTCCCTGAAGGGAGCCCGCCGTCTTCGGGCGTCCGGCTGGAAACGGGGCTTTCAACCCTTTCCATTTTCATGGCCTTGCCGCCCATCGTGAACCCCTCGCCGTTGATGTATTCTTCCCGCAGAATCCATGTAACGGCCTGCAACGGAATCGTCAAAATCAACAAGGACACCTGAAGCCAGTCTTTCTTGATGTCCGGTTCAATGGCTTCAATTCGGGCGTACACCACGGGTTGATCCTCATAATGGACCAGCACGAGATCACCCGCCTGGTTCAAGACTTTCTTCTTTGCCATCGCTTTCCTATTCGCTATCCCGGATCACACTGCCGGGATCGGTTCTCAATTTCTCAAGCTTCTCTTCGAATCCTTGCCCCAGGTCCACGCCCATTTGCTGCGCCCTTTTTTTTGCGGCAAGACCGATGTTTCGGCTGTCCCTGAAAAAACGGTCCTCCTTCGCCGTCTTCGGATCATAGGCGGCCAAGCGGTCCTGTTCGGAGGCATGATGGTGAACGCGCGAAATCAGGCGCTTCATTTCCTCACCTCCGCACTTCGGGCAGCGGATATCCCCCTCCTCCTCGCTTTTCATGACAAGGCACTGAAAAACACCCCGGCAAGAAAGACACTCGTATTCATAAATCGGCATGGTCTATGTCGCCACCTGTAAGCAAATAAAGCGATTCAAATTTGATTAATATAACACGGCTGGGTGGGGCGATCCAATTCAAATTTGATGATCTCATTGCTTTATTCGGATATTTTCCTCTTTACCCCCAGGCGAGTTTGGAGTAAAAAAATTTTGATGCGTATTTTGCGTGTTTTCTGTTCACCGCGCATGAAACTGAACGGTGAACACATATTACCTAATAAGGAGGTACAGCATGAACCCATTTTTGGAAGAAGGGACCAAGAACCCGATCAAAATCCAGGACAACACCTTTCGAGACGGGCACCAGTCGACGCTCGCCACACGAATGAGGACAGAGGACATGCTGCCTATCGCCGAAAAGATGGATGAAGTCGGCTTCTGGGCCATGGAGGTGTGGGGAGGGGCGACCTTTGACACCATGCACCGATTTCTGGGTGAAGATCCCTTTGACCGGATCAAGACGCTCAAGAAATACATCAAAAAAACCCCATTTAACATGCTCCTCAGAGGCCAGAATCTCGTGGGTTACAGGAATTATGCCGACGACGTGGCAAAACTGTTTGTGGACAAGACCTGCGAAGCGGGCATGGATATTTTTCGTGTTTTCGACGCCCTCAACGACTTCCGCAATTTTGAAACCGTTGTGGAGAGAATCAAGGCGAATGGAAAGCACTTTCAGGGAACCATCTGTTACTCCCTGACGGAAAGAAGAATGGGGGGGGATGTCTTTAATCTGCAGTACTACCTCTCCAAGGCCAAGGAGATCCAGGACATGGGCGCCGATTCCCTGTGTCTCAAGGATATGGCCGGCATCATGGCGCCCTTTGACATCGCCAGGCTCGTAACGGAACTCAAGAAGGTCATCAAGATTCCCATTCAACTTCACACCCATTATACAAGCGGCATGGCTTCCATGGTCTACCTGGAGGCCGTCAAGGCGGGCGTAGACATCGTGGACACCTGCCTGGCCCCTTTTGCCCTTCGAACGTCCCAGCCTGCTGTGGAACCCATCGTGGCGGCCCTGGTCGGGACGGACCGGGACACGGGATTTGATCTCAATCTGCTCCTGGAATGCGGAGCACATATCGAAAGCGTCGCTCCAAAATACCGTGATTATCTGGCAAAACACGCCATGTCCGTCATCGACACCGGGGTTTTGGTCCACCAGGTACCGGGCGGCATGATTTCCAATCTGGTCAGCCAGCTCAAAGAGGCCAAGGCCCTTCACCGTATCCAGGAGGTGTACCGGGAAGTGGCCGTTACCCGGAAAGAACTCGGCACACCGCCCCTCGTGACCCCCACCTCCCAAATCGTAGGGGTTCAGGCCGTACTCAATGTTCTTTTCGGCAAGTACAAGATGGTGACCAATGAGGTGAAGGACCTGGTGTACGGCCTCTACGGAAAGACGCCTACGCCGGTAGACCCCGAGGTTCAGAAAAAAGTCCTGAAAGGCTACAAACGGGGCGAAACGCCCGTGACAGGGCGTGCAGCGGATTACCTGGAGCCTGAGCTCCCAAAAGCGCGGGAGAAAATCGGCACTCTGGCCAAACACGATTTCGACCTGCTCATTTTTGCCCTGTACCCGAGCACGGGAGAAAAGTTTCTCAAATGGAAGTACGGCCTTGAGGAAAGACCCAGTTCGGTAAAACCGAAAACACTGGACGACATTCGGAAAGAAGACGAGGCCATGGCGGCGGCGGTGGAGGCCGTGTGCAAGGCAAGCCTCTAGCAGGCTGCTATTTTTTGGGGGAACTAAGATGAAGTGGTTGATAGGAGCCTTGAGCTCCTCGATCGGCAAGAAGCAGATCATGGCCGTCACAGGCCTGGGATTCTCCCTGTTCGTGCTCACCCATCTCCTGGGAAACCTGACCGTTTACAGCGGAAAAGAGGCGTTCCTCTCCTACGTTGAGAAACTCCACTCCCTGGGCGGCCTTGTGACCCTGGCGGAGTTGGGGTTGGTGGTTTTTGCGGTTTTCCACATCGGGCTGGGTCTTCTGCTTTTCGTTCAAAACCTGCAAGCCAGACCGGTCCGATATGCGGTCAAGAAAAGAGCCGGAGGCCGCACCATCGGCTCCATCACGGCGCCTTACACGGGGTTGCTGATTTTGGTTTTCATCATCGTTCACCTCTCGAAATTCCGCTTCGTGGACAAGGCCATGACCGATGACTTCATCATTCTTTGCAACACCTTCACCCAGACCGGCTATGTTCTTTTCTACGTCCTTGGCGTGATCGTGGTCGCCTTCCACGTGAGCCACGGCTTCTGGAGCGGATTTCAAACCATCGGGCTGAATCACCCCAAGTACATGCCTTTGATCCAGCGCTTTGGAACGCTCTTCAGCGTTGTCCTCGGGGTGGGTTTCGCATCCATTCCGATTTATTTGTTTTCGACCCTTTAAGGAGGATGACTTGGTGAAATTAGACCCCAAGGTGCCGGGAGGCCCGCTTGAATCCAAGTGGGACAGGCACCGCTTCGAGCTCAAACTGGTGAACCCGGCCAATAAGCGGAAGTTCGAGATTATCGTTGTGGGCACCGGCCTGGCAGGCGCATCCGCCTCCGCTTCCCTGGCTGAACTGGGCTACAACGTGAAGACCTTCTGCATCCAGGACAGCGCAAGGCGAGCCCACAGCATCGCGGCCCAGGGCGGCATCAACGCAGCAAAAAATTATCCCGGAGACGGAGACAGCGTGTGGCGCCTTTTTTACGACACGATCAAGGGGGGCGATTTTCGTGCAAGAGAAGCAAACGTCTATCGGCTTGCACACATCAGCAACCAGATCATCGATCAGTGTGTTGCCCAGGGCGTGCCTTTTGCCAGGGAATACGGAGGCTTGCTTGCAAACCGCTCCTTCGGCGGCGCCCAGGTCTCACGCACCTTCTATGCCCGCGGCCAGACAGGCCAGCAGCTTCTCCTCGGAGCCTACAGCGCCATGATGCGCCAGGTTCGCGCAGGGCGGGTTCAGATGTTCCCGCGCCGTGACCTGGTCGATCTGGTGGTCATCAACGATCAGGCCCGGGGGATCGTGGTTCGAAACCTGGTGACAGGAGATTTGGAGCGTCATTCCGCCCACGCCGTGATTCTGGCCACAGGCGGGTACGGCAACGTTTTCTATCTCTCCACCAACGGCGCCAGCGGCAACGTGAATGCGGCCTGGCGGGCTTACAAGAAAGGGGCCTTTTTTGCCAACCCCTCCTTTACCCAGATCCATCCCACCTGTATTCCGGTGCATGGGACCTATCAATCCAAGCTCACCCTGATGAGCGAAAGCCTGCGAAACGACGGCCGGGTCTGGGTCCCCAAGAACCCCGGGGATGCGCGACCGCCCGAGCAGATCCCTGAATCGGAAAGAAATTATTTTCTGGAATTCAAATACCCGAGTTTCGGCAACCTCGTTCCGAGGGACGTGGCCTCCCGGAATGTCAAACAGGCCTGCGACCAGGGTTTGGGCGTGGGGCCGACCAAGTATGCCGTATACCTGGACCTGCAGGACGCCATCCGGAGGGACGGGGCCCCCGTGATTCAGAAAAAATACGGCAACCTTTTCCAGATGTATGAGCGCATCACCGGCCAGAGCCCCTGGGAAGTGCCCATGATGATCTATCCTGCGGTTCACTACACCATGGGCGGGCTGTGGGTGGACTACAATCTCATGAGCACCATTCCCGGCCTCTTCGTGCTGGGGGAATCCAACTTCTCGGATCACGGGGCCAACCGCCTCGGTGCAAGCGCCCTCATGCAGGGCCTGGCCGACGGCTACTTCATCATCCCCTACACCGTCGGCGGATACCTCGCAGGAACCCGGGTCCCGGATGTCAAGAACGACCACGATGCTTTTCGGGAGTCGGTGAGCCAGGCTTCGAAGATGATGCAACGGTTGCTCTCCATCCGTGGGAATCGCACGCCGGCCCACTACCACAGGGAACTGGGGCGGATCATGTGGGAATACGTGGGCATGGCACGAGATGGAGCGGGGATGACGAAGGCCAAGGAGATGATTCCCCGGCTCAGGGAGGAGTTCTGGCAGAGCCTCACCGTTCCGGGCACCCAGAAGGATTTGAACCAGACCCTGGAAAAAGCCAACCGCACCGCTGATTTCCTCGAATTTGCGGAGTTGATGGTGGACGATGCCCTGTCCCGGGAAGAATCCTGCGGGTGTCACTTCAATATCGCCTTTCAGACCGAAGAACACGAAGCCCTCAGGAGGGATGAGACCTGCAGCTATGTCGCAGCGTGGGAATATCAGGGAGAGGGAAAAGCGGCGGTATTTCACCGGGAGCCTTTGCAGTTTGAATATGTCGAGCTTGCCGCAAGGAGCTATAAATGAGCGAGAGCACCATCAACCTGAATCTCAAAGTCTGGCGCCAAGAAACTTCCAACGGTAGAGGCCGCTTCGAAACCTATCAGGCCGAATGCATCTCCACCGACATGTCGTTCCTGGAAATGCTCGATGTGGTGAACGAGAAACTCATCCTCGAAGGAAAAGAACCCATCGCCTTTGAGCACGATTGCCGGGAGGGGATCTGCGGGTCCTGCGGCGCCGTGGTGAACGGCCTGGCTCACGGGCCTGAGAAGGCTACCACGCTGTGCCAGCTTCACATGCGCCACTTCAAGGACGGCCAAACCCTGGTCGTCGAGCCCTTTCGCGCCAAGGCGTTCCCGGTCCTGAAAGATCTGATTGTGGACAGAAGCGCGCTGGAGCGCATCATTGAAGCAGGCGGCTATATCTCGGTCAACACGGGGAGCGCGCCGGAAGCGAACACCCTCCCTGTTCCCGCGCCGGCAGCCGAGCTTTCCATGGATGCAGCGGCCTGCATCGGGTGCGGTGCCTGTGTGGCCGCATGCCCCAATGCTTCGGCCATGCTCTTTGTGGGCGCCAAGATCTCCCACCTGGTTCTTCTCCCCCAGGGGAAGCCGGAAGGGGCCAAACGGGCCCTGGCCATGCTCAAAGAGATGGATGATCTGGGTTTCGGCAATTGCAGCAACGAGAGGGAATGCGAGGCGGTCTGCCCCAAAGAGATATCCATCTCCAACATCGCCCGATTCAACCGGGAATTCATCAAGGCGAATTTCGGATCAACGGAAGAGTAAAGAGCCATGGAATGTTGGAAAACTGGAAGAATGGAATCATGGTTTCAGGACGATCTGAAAGTGGAATTTTCTCGATATTCCATCATTTCAGGGTATGTGATTACTCATCTTCTTGACAAGGAGTAGCACCATGAGAAAAAAAGTGACCGTGATCGGCGCAGGAAATGTGGGCGCCACGGCCGCCATGCGGGTGGCTGAAAAAGAACTGGCGGACGTGGTCCTGGTGGACGTGCTTGAAGGCGTGCCCGCGGGCAAGGCCCTGGATATTGCAGAGGCTGCCCCTATTGAGAAACACGACTGCAGGATCATCGGGTGCACCAACCAGTATGAGGAAGCAAGGGATTCGGACATCGTCATCATTACAGCCGGGATTCCCAGAAAGCCCGGCATGAGCCGCGATGATCTACTTTCCACCAACATGGGCATTATGAAAACCGTGGTCAAGGAAGTGGCCGCAGTGGCGCCCCACTCCATCCTGATCATCGTGAGCAACCCTCTGGACGCCATGTGTCACGTCGCCTTTGAGGCGAGCGGATTTCCCAAACAGAGGGTGGTGGGCATGGCCGGAGTCCTGGATTCCGCCCGCTTCCGCGCCTTTATCGCCATGGAACTCAACGTGTCTGTGGAAAACATCCATGCCTTTGTTCTTGGCGGACACGGCGACACCATGGTGCCCATTTCACGGTATTCCACGGTTGCGGGGATCCCCATTACGGAGTTGATTCCGCCGGACAGACTCGCAGCCATGGAAAAGCGAACCCGTGAAGGAGGCGCCGAAATCGTGGGCCTTCTTAAAACAGGAAGCGCCTACTATGCGCCGGCCTCCGGCGCCGTGGAAATGACGGAGGCGATTCTCAAGGACAAGAAAAAAATCCTTCCCTGTGCCGCCTACCTCGAAGGGGAATACGGCATCAGGGACCTCTTTGTGGGTGTCCCGGTAAAACTGGGGGCGCAAGGGATCGAGGATATTATCGAGATCAAGCTGAACCAAGAAGAGCAAAAGGCCCTTCAGAATTCCGCCCAGGCCGTGAGAACGCTGGTGGAAGACATGAAGCGTCTGAGCAAGTGAACCGGAGATGAAGCGAAGACCACAGAGCAATAAGCCGCCGCGCTGAAAGGAACTTCAGACCTGAAGCGTAACGGTACACGGTGCAAGGCACACGGCGCACGGAATAAATACTATAAATCCGTTGCGCCGTGCGCCGTGGGCCTTTATAGTACACTTACCATAAATCAAGTTTTTACGGTGCCGGTAAACAAGGAGACTATTCATGAAAGATAAAACACAAACCATTGAAGGAAACGAGGCTGCCGCCCATGTGGCCTATGCCATGAGCGAAGTGGCCGCCATCTACCCCATAACGCCGTCGAGCAGCATGGGAGAATACTGCGACGACTGGGCCGCCCATGGAAGAAAGAATATCTTCGACCAGGTGCTCAAGGTGGTGGAGATGCAATCCGAAGCCGGCGCTGCAGGCGCCGTTCACGGGGCCCTTTCGGCAGGGACGCTCTCCACAACGTTTACAGCATCCCAGGGTCTTCTGCTCATGATCCCCAACATGTACAAGATCTCGGGCGAACTCATGCCCACGGTCTTTCACGTTTCAGCCAGGGCGATTGCCGGTCATGCCTTGTCCATTTTCGGAGATCATTCCGATGTGAACGCGGTGCGGGAAAGCGGCTTTTCTCTTCTGGCTTCCGCCTCGGTGCAGGAAGTCATGGATTTGGCCTTGGTTTCCCATTTGGCAAGCATTCGGCTGAGCCTTCCCTTTCTCCACTTTTTCGACGGGTTCAGGACCTCCATGGAGATCCAGAAGATCGAACTCATTGACTACGAGGATATGGCCAAGCTGGTGGACTACGAAGCCGTTGAAGAGTTCCGAAGCCGCTGTATGAATCCTGAATACCCCCAGCTCAGAGGCACGGCCCAGAATCCGGATATCTTTTTCCAGTGCAAGGAAGCCTCCAATCCCTTCTATGAGAGAATCCCTTATGTGGTCCAGGAAGAGATGCAAAAGGTCGGCGACCTGACAGGACGGCGCTATAATCTCTTTGACTATGTGGGGGACCCGGAAGCGGAGCGGGTCGTCGTGGCCATGGCCTCGAGCTGCGACGTGATCGAGGAAACCGTCAACTACCTGAACGGGTTGGGTGACCGGGTCGGTTTGATGAAAGTGCGGCTTTACCAGCCCTTTTCACGGGAGCATTTTCTCAGAGCCCTTCCCTCCACGGTGAAACGCCTGAGCGTTCTTGACCGGACCAAGTCTCCCGGCGCCCTCGGCGAGCCTCTCTACCGCGATATTTGCACGCTCTTCCAGGAAAGGGCCGAACACCCTATCCTGGTGGGAGGGCGCTACGGTCTGGGCAGCAAGGATTTCACCCCCACCATGGTAAAAGCGGTCTTCGACAACCTCCGCGCCGCTGCGCCAAAGAATCATTTCACGGTGGGCATTGTGGATGATGTGTCCCACACCTCCCTGGATCTCGGGCCGGAGATCGATACGTCCCCCAAAGGAACGGTGCGATGCAAGTTCTGGGGTCTTGGCGCCGACGGCACGGTGGGGGCGAACAAGAACGCCATCAAGATCATCGGCGAGAACACGGACATGTTTGCCCAGGCTTACTTTGCCTATGACGCCAAGAAATCCGGCGGCATCACCATGTCGCATCTGCGCTTTTCGCCCAACAAGATCCAGTCCCCTTATCTGCTCACCCATTCCGACTTCATCGCCTGTCACAATCCTGCGTTCGTAGAGCAGTACGACATCCTGGAGGGCATGAAGAAGGAGGGATCTTTCCTTCTCAATTCGCCGTGGGGCCTGGAGGAGATGGAGGAGAGATTGCCCAACCCCATGAAGCGAACCCTGGCCCGGAAAAAAATCAAGTTCTACAACATCGATGCCGTGAAGATCGCCACGGACCTGGGTCTGGGCGGCCGCATCAACATGATCATGCAGGCGGCCTTCTTCAAAATCGCCAATGTCATTCCTCCTGAAGAGGCCTTCGGGTACATCAAAGAGGCCATTCAAAAGACTTACGGCAAGAAGGGCGAAAAGGTCGTTGAGATGAACCAGGCTGCCGTGGACGGAGCTGTGGGCGCCCTTCAGGAAATCAAGGTGCCGGACCACTGGGCCACAGCCGGCCAGGAAGCTTACCTTGAAAAAGACGAACCCGAGTTCGTGACCAAGGTCATGCGGCCCATGCTGGCCCAGCAGGGCGACAAACTCCCGGTGAGCGCCGTGCCTCCAGACGGCATCTTTCCCACGGCGACAACCAAGTACGAAAAACGAGGGGTTGCCATCAACGTGCCTGTGTGGATCCCGGAGAATTGCATTCAGTGCAACCAGTGTTCCTTTGTTTGTCCCCATGCCGTGATCCGGCCTGTTCTGGCCGCCGAGGAGAGCCTCAAGAAAGCCCCCAGGGGCTTTGTAACAGAGGAGGCCAAGGGCAAAGAGTTGAAAGGGTTGCGTTTCAGGATTCAGATCAGCCCTCTGGACTGTACCGGATGCGGCAACTGCGCCGACATCTGCCCGGCCAAGGAAAAAGCTCTTGTGATGAAGCCCCTGGGAACGCAGACTGAAGAGCAAATTCCCAATCACGTGTTTTCAACCACCCTTCCCGTCATGGATCACCTGATGACCTCCACTTCGGTCAAGGGTAGCCAGTTCAGATTGCCCCTGTTTGAGTTTTCCGGGGCCTGTCCGGGGTGTGGAGAAACCCCTTATATCAAGGTGATCACCCAGCTTTACGGCGACCGGATGATCATCGCCAATGCCACAGGCTGTTCTTCCATTTACGGTGGTTCCGCCCCCAGTTGTCCCTACACGGTCAATGACGAAGGCCATGGACCGACCTGGGCCAATTCTCTTTTTGAGGACAATGCGGAGTACGGCCTGGGAATGCTTCTGGGCGCCGACCAGCGGCGAAACAAACTGGCCGATCTCGTGCAGGAAGCCCTGAAAGCCGAGGTATCCGATGAGCTGAAACAAGCTTTCCAGCTCTGGCTCGACCATTATCATGACGGCGATAAATCTAAAGAATACGGTCGAAAAATTGAAGAACTGCTCGAAAAGGAGCTCACGAGCGGCGATTCTCCGGCCGAGGATTTGCTTTACGCCGTTCTTGATCGCAGCGACTATCTTGTGAAGAAATCGGTGTGGGTTTTCGGAGGCGACGGGTGGGCCTATGATATCGGTTACGGCGGCCTGGACCACGTCATTGCCACGGGCCGGGACATCAACATCCTTGTCCTCGATACCGAGGTCTACTCCAACACCGGGGGACAGTCGTCCAAGTCCACGCCCACGGGCGCGGTGGCCAAATTCGCTGCCAGCGGAAAACCGACGCGCAAGAAAGACCTTGGAAGAATGGCTATGACTTACGGGTATGTGTATGTCGCCTCAGTGGCCATGGGGGCCAACAAGAACCAGTACATGAAAGCCCTTGTGGAAGCCGAGACCTATCCCGGTCCTTCCCTCATCATCGCTTACTCACCCTGCATCAACCACGGCATCAACATGAGCAGAAGCCAGCAGGAGGAGAAGCTTGCCGTGGAAGCGGGATACTGGCCTTTGTATCGGTATGATCCCAGGCTCAAGGAAGAAGGGAAGAACCCTTTCACCCTGGATTCCAAAGAGCCCACCGGCGACTTCAAGGAATTCCTCATGGGAGAAGTCCGTTATTCCAGCCTGACGCGGACCTTCCCGGATGCCGCTCAGAAGCTCTTTGAAAAAGCGGAACAGGATGCCAAGGAGCGGTTCGAGACCTATAAACGCCTGGCGAGCTAGAAGCCAAGAGCCGAGAGCAAAGTGCATACAGCGTAGAGCAAAGGGCGTAGAGCAAAGAGCTTAGAGCAAAGAGCTTAGAGCAAAGAGCGTAGAGCAAAGAGTCAATGACCAATGACAAATGACTAATGACAAATGACATGACACCACCGTTTGTATACCAGGACCCTTTTCCATTGTCCGCCGATGAGACGGCGTATCGCCTCCTGAGCGGGGAGCACGTCTCCGGCGGAACTTTTGAAGGCACGGATATCCTCAAGGTTTCCTCGGAAGGGCTAAGCCTCCTTTCAGAGGCGGCCTTTAAAGACGTTTCCCACCTTCTTCGGCCGTCCCATCTCCAAAAACTTGCAACCGTCTTTCAGGACGTCGAAGCCTCACAAAACGACCGGTACGTGGCCCTCGAAATGCTCAAGAACGCCGTGATCGCGGCACAGGGCGTGTTCCCCATGTGCCAAGACACGGGCACGGCCGTTGTGATCGGCAAGAAGGGTCAACAGATCTGGACGGAGGGGTGTGACGAGGAATCCCTGTCCAGAGGGATTTACAGGGCTTACACGGAGAATTCCCTCCGATACTCCCAGATGGCGCCTCTCACCACGTATGAGGAAAACAACACGGGCTGCAATCTCCCGGCCCAAATCGATCTTTATGCGACCCAGGGCAAGACCTACAGCTTTCTCTTCATCGCCAAAGGGGGCGGCTCGGCTAACAAGACCTTTCTTTTTCAGGAAACCAAGGCAATTCTCAACCCCGAAACCCTCGCCCCTTTCATGGCCGCAAAAATGAAAACCCTGGGCACCGCGGCCTGCCCTCCCTATCACCTGGCTTTTGTCGTGGGTGGAACCTCGGCTGAAACAAACCTCAAGACGGTGAAGCTTGCCACAGCCGGCTATCTCGACACCCTTCCCGGTGCCGGGAATGATCAGGGTCGAGCATTCAGGGACAAGGAACTGGAAGCGGCGGTTTACAAGATGTCCAGGGATTTGGGGCTGGGCGCCCAGTTCGGCGGCAAACACTTCTGCCTGGATGTTCGGGTCATCCGCCTGCCGCGGCACGGGGCTTCATGCCCTATAGGGCTCGGCGTGAGCTGCAGCGCGGACCGCAACGTGAAGGCAAAAATCACGGAAGAAGGTATATTTCTTGAAAAGCTTGAAACCGATCCCGGCCGTTTTCTGCCCGAACCTTCATGGATCGAGGCTGAGGCCGTCAACCTGGACCTGAACCGGCCCATGCATGAGATCCGTGCCGAGCTGAGCAGATACCCTGTAGCCACCCGCCTTGTTTTGAATGGTAAAATGGTCGTGGCCAGGGACATCGCCCACGCCAGAATAAAGGAGAGGCTCGACAAGGGGGAAGAGCTTCCTTCTTATTTTAAAGAACACATCATTTACTATGCAGGACCCGCCAAGAAACCGGAAGGATATCCCGCCGGTTCTTTCGGCCCCACCACCGCCGGAAGAATGGACCCCTACATCCCTCTCTTTCAGGCGCGGGGGGGCGCCTTTGTGAGCCTTGCCAAGGGCAACCGCTCACCCATCGTCAAAGAGGCCTGCAAGAAATTCGGAGGCTTTTACCTGGGTTCCATAGGAGGCCCTGCTGCGCGCCTGGCCAAGGAATGCATCACGAGCATGGAAGTTCTGGAATACCCGGAACTCGGCATGGAAGCCGTCTACCTGATCGAAGTCAAGGACTTCCCTGCATTCATCATGACCGATGACAAGGGAAACGACTTTTTCGACCGTCTTTTGTAAACTTCATTCACAGACGTACTTATTTTCTGTGAACCATGTTTTTTTATCTTTTGATTCCGCTTGAATACCCTTTTCTTCCTGATTTCAGTCTATAACGTCAATCACCGGCAAATCGCGCTACAACGCGCACTCCCGCCGGTTCCCGGCGCAAGACCAGGATATCCCCTTCAGATGGGAAGATTCCGGTAAGGGCCGTTATGTTCACCTGGTGGGTCACGAGCACCACAGGCCTTGTCAGGTCCGCAGCTCCAATCCACGCACGCAAAGCCTCCATCCGCTCTCTCTCCCGTTCACGGGACCGAAAAAAAGAGTTGAGAAGCGGCAGTTCAATGACGAGTCCTAGATTCAAGAGCTGTGCCGTCTCCAGGCATCGGCACCACTGGCTGCTGTAAACCTTCGTATCGGTCAGACCGGCCGCGCGCAGTCGGGCCCCGATTCGAGCCGCCTGCTCACGCCCCGTCGGGGATAAATTCCGCTGGGTGGCGCAATCCCCCAGCCGAAACTGTGACGGGTCCCCTACCCCAGGCGCCAGGGCGTGGCGCATGACAATGATATGATCGGGCTTGCCGACCAGTTCGAGAAGCTCCAATTCCGCTGCTTCCGCTGCAGGCCACGGAACCATCAGAGAAAGCAAAAGGATCAGTGCATACAGATGGTTCACCACGACCAGGGCATTGTTTTGCTGGATCGAGGAAAAAAGCGCATTCCGATCATTCATCCTCTTTGCCTCCTCCTTCTTCACCCGCGCTTGAAATCGCCCTAAGGATATCGCGCCAACTGATGATCCTAACCGGGTTGTGCTCCTCATCGACCCCTTTTCAATAGTAGACGGCAAGCCAGATCGTTTCGCACTCGGGATCCGTCCACTCAACACGATGCTTCACATGAGCATCGATGTTCAGATAATCCCCCGGCTTCAGGACCACGATATCGTTCTCGTTTTCGAGCTTCAGGCCCGCATGCCCTTGCACAACCAGAACGAACTCATTCGTTTCCTGATCATACCAAAATCCTTCGGGGGAAGCATGTCCTCGCGATACGATCCGCTCGATCTTCACCTTCTGCGTTGAACAAAGGATATCATAAATTTCCGCCGGCAAGTCGGCCGGGATGTCCCCGAGCAGTGTCCCTTTCACACTCACCTCTCCTTGGGTCCATAATTTAGCTCACTTCGCTTGTAATTGGAATAGGGGTATCCTGAAGCGCTGGAATAATAAATTTGAGGTAACACTTTAGCCTTTTGAAATCCAAGATTGCACCTCTGGGCATGGGGGTCTCTCTCAAAACCGCAAAACGAAGGGTATGCGGGGAGACTCTCCAAGAATGGGGT
>Ga0209164_1001187_pt1 | contig 36909 bp, 36 predicted proteins | sample MTBNYHSulfiMetaG_FD_187458 | JGI IMG/M metagenome (GOLD analysis project Ga0209164, IMG submission 187458) | Enrichment culture microbial communities from rom New York Harbor, USA that are MTBE-degrading - MTBE-NYH (New York Harbor Sulfidogenic)... | ecosystem: Environmental > Aquatic > Marine >... | reverse complement strand
ACTATTCTCCTCGCCGAGATTTTTTCTCATTAAAAATATCCAGACTATCCTATCTGCTTCATGTGATTTTTATTTATATCACATGATAATGGTTTAATTACCTTCAATTATTTTATCCCAACTCCTATGAAAAATTGACGAAACAGTCGCCAATAATTGATTGGTTCTAAAATATTTTATATCCTAAAAAAAGGATTTTAAATAAAAATTTAGATAATCCGGGCTATAATATCAAAAAATATTGTATAATTCAACCAAATATAAGCTCTTCAAAAACTAAATTTTAATAAATTTTTAATAAAATGCAGTTTTTTTTAAAATTTGTTTATTTTGTTATCTTGACTTTTTTTGATTGTAAAAGTATAATCCCTCACCGACTTAAAAATAAAAAATAGAGAGTATTATAATAATGAATAGTAATAAAATATTAATCGACAAAATAATTATTGATGGTAATTCATTATCTATTGAAGATGTATATGAAATATCAATTAATAAAAAAAAGATTGAATTTTCAAATGATGAAGAATTTAGAAATAGACTATCAAATTGCAGAGTTTTTCTTGATTCTTATCTAAAAAAAGGTTATCCGATCTATGGTGTTACAACAGGCTTTGGGGATTCATGCCATAATCAAATCAGCCCGCAAAAAACGGATCTTCTGCAAAAATCCCTTGTAAATTTTCATGGAATAGGCATAGGAGACAACTTTTCTGAAGAAGAAGGAAGAGCAATTACTCTGGTAAGGCTGAACTCTAATATTAAAGGGTATTCAGGAGTGACTATAGAATTAGTAAATCTAATGAAAGAATTCATAAATCATGATATTACTCCCGTTATCCCCGAACTGGGATCTGTTGGGGCATCAGGAGATCTAACCCCGCTAAGTTATTTAGCAGCAACTTTAATGGGCGAGAGAAAAGTATATTATAGGGGTAAAATAACTGATGCAAAAGAAGCTATTAAAAACGAAAATCTTAATCCTATAACATTAAAGGCTAAGGAAGGCCTGGCTCTTATGAACGGTACTTCCGTAATGACAGCAATTGCTTCATTGGCATGGTATGATTTAAATAAAATATCCAATATATCGGATTTTATTACAAGTGCTACAATAGAAATTTTAAGCGGTAATGATATACCATATAGAAGTAAAGTATCAGAAATCAAAAACCATAAAGGGCAGATAGAAAGTGCTAATTATATATATAATATAATTAAAGATTCTAAACGGGTACGTAAATATGAAAGATTATTGGACAAAATCGGAACAATAGAAAATAACCATTACAAAAAGCATAATGTAAAAATACAGGACAGATATTCTTTAAGGTGTGCACCGCAAATTAATGGAGTATTAAGGGATACATTGAAATTCTCAAAAACATGGATTGAAAATGAAATAAATTCAGCAAATGATAATCCCTTGATAGATGCAGGTGAAAAAAATATTTATAATTCGGGTAATTTTTACGGCGGCCATATAGCCCATGCATGTGATTATTTAAGAATTGCATTAGCTAATATTGCCGACCTGTCAGACAAGCAATCCGGTTTAATAATTGACGGTAAATTTAATAATTTAACTGAAAATTTAATCCCGATAATTGAAGAAGATTCTCCTTTGCAGGGATTACTGCACGGATTTAAAGCCGCACAAATCTCAATATCTGCATTAAGCAGTGAAATACAGTATCTTGCCGGACCTATTAGCATACACTCAAGAGCAACAGAATCCCTAAATCAGGATAAAGTATCATTAGGTACAATATCGGCAAGAAGATTAAGAGATAGCGTAAAATTAACATATCTTCAATTTTCCGTACATATGCTTGCAATATTACAAGCGATTGATTTAATAGGCGTCAATGAATTCAGTTCTTTCATAAAGAAAATTTATAAAGAAATGAGAAAATTTACTACTTTTGTAAATGAAGACAGACCGCTTGATAAAGAAGCTTTAGAGATGTATGAATTCTTAAAAATTTCCGATTTATTTGATTGATTGTAAGATAAACGAAAAATAATAAATATAAATTTATAATGAAACGGTTATAAACTTTCTCTTATTATTAAAATATTTTAGAGAAAATAATTTAATAATGTATATTTTACATCATTAAAATTAATTCATTTTAGATTCCATTTCATCCCACATATTAACTCCTTTTATCCAATCAGAAAACCATTCTTCTAAAGAATTTTTATGCAAAATCAAACCGTTTCTTTCTGAATTCTCAGAATGAGAATCACCTATTATCTCACTAAAATTAACATTTTTTCCGGACTCTATTAAATTGCCGTCCTCATCTGTTAAAGTAAAGCTGATATTATTAAGACAATGACCTGATTCTGATTTAAAATAGACCGGATAATTCTCATCCTTACAATCTACATAAGAATCAATACCGCATCCCCAAGTACATAGAGGGAAAAATGCTTTCTTGATCTCATTATTTTCTAATTGTTCAAAATAAAGAGTAACACTCATAGACAAATCATTAAGTCCATATCCCGGACCGAATCCTCCATTCCCTATTTGAGTATATATATTTTTTAATAACTCCGGTAAATTAAATCCTAATTCTTTTTGTGCCTCCTCAATACCGCCTAAAGATACAATTGGTTTAATTTTTGGCGCAGGATTTAAACCTAATGCCATATCATGAATAGTATTGGGATTTGATGCTCTATTTTTTATTGCTTCAAGTAATTCTTTCATTGGGTTAACTCCATTTTTACAAATATTTTCTTAATATAATTGATAGAAAATATTATATATCACATTTTAAAAAACACAAAAAATATTAATAAAAAATTCATACCATTTTGAGATATAATTTATTTATAATTAAAATCCAATCTTATCAAAAAAATATTATTCAAGATAATTAATATTTTTAAAAAGAATTATTAATCACATCAGTATTTAAATAAATCATACGTATAAAAAAATAGATTATTTATAATGATTTTTAAATTATTTGACTTATATCAATTTTTTTTGATAACATTTTATTATATGAGGTGAATATTATGAAAAAAACAATTTTATCATTCATTTTAATTTTATCAATTAATTTTGTAATTTTTAACAATATTAAAGATGTTGTTGTATTTAAAGACAGAGCTCTTGTAACACGGTTAGAAAAAAGTGAAAGCAATACAGGCATCAATGAAATAACATTTAAATCAATACCTTTAAATGTATATCCGGAATCTATCAGAGCAAAAGGTAACGTAACAAAAGGTAGCGGTTTAAAAATACTTGATATTAAATTGATTAAAAATTATGAAAAAAATATTACTAAAGATGAATGGGAAAAACTTGAATCAGAAATAGAAGAATATAAAGAAACTTTAAATAAATTAACAGCAAAAAAAACAAGAATAACAAAAGAAAAAGAACTTCTAAATATATTTAACGAAAAATCAGGAAATCAAACCAATGAAGATCTTGAAACAGGAAAATTCTCAATGAAGCAATGGGAAGAAGCTTTTAAATACTATCAATACCAGACGGAATATCTTGATAATGAATGGTTTAAAACAGACAAAGAAATAAAAATGATTAAAGAAAAAATAACCGTGTTGGAGGATCAATACAATAAATATAAAAATAAAAAAACATTTTATACTCTTGATGCCGTTGTATCATATCAATTAAAAAATGAGGGCACTGTAGAAATATTATTGTCTTATATAGTACAGGGCACTTACTGGTACCCGATATATGACTGCAGACTTGATATGGAGTCAAAAGAACTGGTTTTAGAATATTATGCAAAAGTATATCAAAATACGGGGGAAGACTGGGACAATGTTAAATTAATATTATCAACGGCAAGACCGGATCTGTCCGGTAAAATACCGGAAATTTATCCATGGGAGCTTGATTTTTACTACGATTATGAAAAGAAAAAAGATTACAGTAAATCATACATGAGATCTGAAAAAGAAAAAGCAGAAATTGATGATAAATTATCGGAAGAATACGGATATGAAGACAAAGATGAAGAAGAAGGATACCAGGCAGAGATTGACAGTAAAGGATTGGCGTTAAATTACAATATTCTGCAAAAAGCAACACTACCAACAGGAAAAGAAGAAATTAAAGTTACCATATCAACAGGTATTAAATTAAATCCGGAACTATCATGGGCAATAATCCCCAGATTAAATGAAAGCGCCTTTTTAACAGGCAATATTAAGAATGAATCGGATTTTACATTCCTGCCCGGTGAAATCAGTATTTTTGTAGATGACTCATTTATAGGCAAAAGCAGCATAGATATGATAAATCCAACCCAGGAGTTTCAACTAAGTTTAGGCAGGGACCCGAGAATAACTGCTGACTTTAAGCTTGAAGATATTGAGAAAGGTAAAAAACTCGGTAAAAAATATGAAAAAAGAAAATATGTTATTACAATATCCAATAATGCCAATGAAGATGTTACAATCAATATAAAAGATACAATACCTAAAACATTGCAGCCAAAAAAAATAACAATAAAGATTATCAGTATAGATCCCGAACCAAATGAAATAGAAAATGAATCAATATGTAAATGGGATCTGACAATCAGGAAAAATGATAAATTAAAAATCATGGAAGAGTGGTATGTAGAATACCCGGAAGAAAATAATGTAAGAGGTTTATAATTAGTTAATCTTTTAAAATTCTTAAATGTATCTCAAGAGTATAAATTTTATCGCTGAGATCGCAGAAAAAATTTAAAAGAATATTTTTAATAAACTATTTATAGTTATACTTCAGCGGTCCCTGTGGCCTCAGCGGTATATTAAATAATTGTTAGACAAACATGTTAAGGATTAAAATCTTATAAAGATATTTATTATATATTTAAAAAAAATTAATCTCTTTCAAATAATGTAATACCGTTTTCAGATCCTACATAAAAATATCTGCCGTTTGGAGATATTTTTATAAAAGCAGGATTAAACAATCTGGTATCATCTTTATATCCGCCTTCACGGATAAGCTCATTATCTTTTATCCTAAACCACAACACTTCATTATTTGAAGTAGTAGCATATAAAAACCTGCTGTTATTAGATACAACAACATAATAAGGCAGAAATCCTATATCCATAGAATTAATTTCTGATAATTTACCTGTATTTAAATCCCTTTTATAAAAAAATATTTCATTTGAAGCACTATTGTCTCCTATAAATAAATATCTTAAATCCTCCGATACAGCAGGCCACATAGGAACAATTGGAGCTGTATATTGATTTAAAGGGCCGACAATATCTCCATTTACCGGATTTAATTCTAATAAGCATAAATCGGTTCCATTAGAAAAATAAAAACTTTTACCGTCAGAGGATATTGTGCAATAATATGGAGGCAGCGCATAATCGGATTGTTCTCTATTTTTCAGAGTACCATTACTTTGATCTATTTCATATTTTGTTATATATGCTGAAGAATCATTCACATAAAGAAATCTGCCGTCTGGAGATATAGTAAAAAAAATAGATGCACCAAAGCCTAAACCCAGCGGTTTACCTTCGCTTAAATTACCTGTATTAAGATCTCTTTTAAATAAATAAACATCCATTAATCCAGCAGTAGTATCCGACGCATATAAAAATCTGCCGTCTGGTGTAAGCTCTAAATAACTAAAATCAATATCCATAAACACCCTGTAGTTGGACAGGTATCCATTATCTTTATCAATATCAAATCCAACTACATTGCCATTAGAACATGCATACAAATTTTTACTGTCCGGCGATATAGCAATTGGTGCGGCAAAACTATAATTATAAAAATCCTTGTAAGACAAATGGCCGGATATCTCTCTATCCTCATCTTTGTACCATTCAGACTGATTAACCTTAACAAATAAATCACAGGAAAATACTATTAAAACCAGTATTAATAAAAATATTTTTTTTATCATATTTTAAATTATAAAAAAAAATTTAATATAAATAAAGAAAGTTTTTAATTATTTTAAAATAAAATTTTTGATAAAAAATATAGCCCACTAAGACTTACAAAACTTAATATTGAAGTAAGGATAACAATTTGGGAAAACTCTTCAGCCATATAATCATATTTCTGGGCAAATACTGCAATCGAAATTGCTGCCGGTATACCGCTCTGTATGAATAAATAAATAATTTCATCATAGAAAAAATTAATATTTAATTTTATAAATAATAATATAAAAAAATATGTTACAACAGGCAGTACAATTACCCTAAATAATGAATATAATAAGGAAATCTTAATTTTTTTTAAAGAAAAATTATCATATATAAAAAGCCCTAATGTAAATATTGCTACAACACCGGCTGTCCTGCTTATCATTTCAAGCGGATTAAAAATAAAATCTGATCTTATTTTTAAAAATGAAAAAATTATTCCCAAAAAAATAGATAAAATAAGAGGATTAAAAAAAACTTTCAGCATATTTAAAATTTTTAATTCTTTATTCACTGCATATTCAAAAAAAATAATTGAAAAAATAATACCTATAATACCCAGAAGAGAAGCATTGATAATAATAAAGTTTAATCCGGATTCCCCAAACATTGACTCAAAAAAAGCAACACCAAAAAAAGCATAGCTTCCAAATGAAATTGTTACTCCTGATATAACAAACAAATTCTTTGATATTAAATTAAATAATTTTAAAACAGCTAGAACCAGCAAAATTATAATAATAGGACACAATATTACAAAAAATATTTTTGGATCAATAGTCAAAATATTAATTTGGGAGATTTTTGTAAAAAAAAGAATCGGCAGAGCAAAATAATAAATATATGAGGATAATACTTTTTTAGCCTCACTATTAAAAATTTTTACAAGCCTGCCTATAAATCCTAAACTTATTATAAAAATTAATAAAAAAAGTGTATTAAAAATTTGCATGATTATTTATAATTAATTTAATAAATAATGTAAAATGATTTAAACATATTATTAACTGTTAAAATACTATTTATTTTATTATAATATTAATATAATAAATGATTTAAAAATTATAAAGTTTTACAGGAGAATTATATGAAGTGTCCAAAATGCAACAATAAGATGGAAAAAGTTAAATATGAATCTATAGAGGTAGACAGGTGTATAAACTGTAAAGGCATCTGGTTTGATGATCTTGAGCTTGAACAACTGCTTAAAATAAAAGGATCTGAGATAATTGATACGGGAAGTAAAAAACTAGGTAAGAAATTTAATAAAATCGAGAGCATTAAATGCCCGAAATGCAATATGCTTATGATAAATATGGTAAATCTTGACCAGCCTCATATATGGTATGAACAATGCAATAAATGTGCCGGTATATTTTTAGATGCAGGTGAGTATAAGGATCTTAAAGAAAGAACTTTATCCGACTTTTTTAAAGATATAAGTATAATTATAAAAGGCGGCAGGAAATAAGTCAAATTATTATTTTATAATTCATATGAAAATAATGCAAAACATTGTAAAACTAAAATATTGTATAGAAGTTTTTTATTACAATATATTAAATATTTTAATAATCATTGAATTTTAACATTAAAAATATTATTTATTATATCATGCTGAAAAAAGGACATGGTTCACAAATATTACTGCAAAAAAATAATAAGAAGGCTGTACTATTAATCCATTGTTTCAGGTGCTCCCCCATAATATTTAATGAATTAGCTGAAACTCTTTTTAACAATGAATTTTCCGTGTATAATCTTAGGCTGCCCGGTCATGGTTTTAAGAATGAAGAAGAGATATTTAAAGTTAAGTTAAGAGACTGGGAGTTAACTTGTGAAAATATATTTCTTGATTTATCCGACAGATTTAATGAAATATATATTGCAGGTTTAAGCATAGGGGGCGCATTGGCAATTAATTTATGTAAAAAATACAGCAGCATAAAAAAAGCCGTATTGTATTCTCCGCTCTTAAAAATAAGGCAGAGGTGGGCATTTCTAGCAGGGATTATAAAATTCTTTAAAAAGAAAATGGCACCTTCTGAGATCGACTGTTATATCAGCAAAGAATTTGAAAAAGAATTCATATCATTTTTCCCGGTGCCGCAGGGTTATGAAGCTTATAAGCTAACAAAAAAAGCACAAAAAGATCTTGATAAAATAAAAACAAAAACATTATGTTTTTTATCGGAGAATGATCATGATATAAATTATGAAGAAAATTTTAATATAATAAAAAACAAAACATCTTTTAAAGTTATTTCATTAAAAAAAAGTTTTCATTTAAATATCATTGATGTAGAAAAAGACATTGTAATACAGGAAACCTTAAAATGGTTTAATAATTAATAAATAAAATCATTATAATCATTGACACTATTAAAAATCTTTTATAATATTTTTAGATTTTTTAAGAAAGATTTAATAAGTATAAAATAAAAAGGGAAAATAATGAAAATAAAATTGGCGGGATTCAATGTTGATATAGAAAATATTAATAAACTGCATAAAATAATCAATAAAGATGCAATAACAACTGAAGATTTAAATGATATAAGAAAATTAAACTGGACACCGGAAACAATCAGCGCATCATATGCAAGAATATCAAGAGACCCGAGACCAATTAACGAATTAAGAGAAGAAGCCGGTTTAGAAATAGAAAAAGCAAGAAAATCAAACAAGGCAATCATTTTCGATATGGGGCATTCCTCTATTGCCGAGCATGCTGTATTTAATATTGATATAATAGACATCTCAAGACTCTTATCCGAAGAGCTTGAAAAATCAAGGCTTGTATCATTCACAGAAAAATCCCAGAGATATATTAAAATCGGGAAAGATGCATTAATACCTGAAGAGTTTAAATCCGATAATAATTTTTTAAAAAAATATACCGACTTGACAGAAGAGCTTTTTAATACATATGATTTTTTACATGAAAAAATACTTCCCTATTTTTTAGATAAAAATCCGCAAATTATAAAAGGCAGTCAAGAATACCGTGATTTAATAAATCTTGCAAAAGAAGATGCAAGATATATCCTTCCGTTATCCACATTGACTCAGCTTGGTATGACAGTAAATGCAAGAAACTTAGAGCGTATAATAAGAAAAAGCCTGGCAGCAGATTTATTTGAGTCTAAAATTATGGGTAATGAACTTTATAAAACAGTGGAAGGGCATGCTCCCAGTCTGGTAAAATATACAACACCCACCGATTATGAAACAAAAACATATGATGAAATAAAAAAAGCAATCGGGCAGGTAACATTTTCACCGGTTAATGAAGAGGTAAAATTAAACAGTATGGATAATAATTTTGAGAATAACATATTAGCCTCAATGATCCTTAAAACATCGGATATTGACACGGAGTCCGCAGCAAAAATTATTGAAACATGGTCTGATGATAAAAAAGAAGAAGTTTTTAAAAACTCTTATAAATATCTGAATTCTTATGATCCTGTTTTAAGAGAATATGAAATGCCATGTGTATCATTTAACATTTTAATTTCCGCAACTGCATTCGCACAGATGAAAAGACACAGGATGGCTACTATAATTGACGGGGAATATTCCCCGAAACTCGGAGTAAAAATACCTCAATCAATTATTGAATCCGGCCAGGATGAAATCTTTTTAGAAAAAATTCATAAAATTGAAAAATTATTTGAAGAAGCAAAAAATAAATGGCAAAAAGCATCCAATTATATTTTATCAAATGCTCATAGGAAAAATATAGTTTTAAAATGTAATTTTAGAGAATTAATCCATATAGCAAGACTGAGATGCGATAAGCATTCGCAATGGGACATAAGAAGCATTGCAGATTTAATGATAAATAAAATTAAATCAAATTTAAAATTTACATATAACATTCTTTGCGGTAAAGACAAATTTGAGAGATACAATTAAAAAAAGTGTAAATCAAGATTGACTTAACCTTTAAAATATGTAATCTATGCTTTATTCTTAAATTAAATTTAAAAAAATAATTTATTAGGTAACAGCTTATGATAAATGTAAAAAACCTTGTTAAAGCCTACAATATTAATGACATGGCAGTAAAAAATGTTTCATTTAAAATCAATAAAGGTGAAATCGTCGGACTCCTTGGACCAAACGGTGCAGGTAAAACCACAATCATGAAAATTATTACAGGTTTTATGAATCCTACTGAAGGGGAAGTTTTTGTTGATGAAAGAAACACCCTCACAGAACCGCTGCATATTAAAAAAATGATAGGTTATCTTCCGGAAGATACACCTCAATATGATGATATGACAGTATATGAATATTTAAAGTTTACTGCTGAAATCAGAGGTATAAGCATTGATAAAAGAATCAATGCAATAGAACAAATGATTCAATTGGCATCATTAGAGGATGTAATAAATAAAAAAATAAGCCAGTTGTCAAAAGGTTATCAAAAAAGAGTCGGTCTTGCATCTGTATTGATACATGATCCGGAAATACTGATTCTTGATGAACCTACAACAGGTCTTGATCCAAATCAAGTTATTACATTTAGAAAAATGTTAAGACGTTTCACTGAGAAAAAAACAATAATCTTATCAACACATATATTATCAGAAATTGAGGCAATATGTGAAAGAGTAATAATAATTAAAAGAGGTGAAATAGTTGCTGATGATACAATAGAAAATCTAATAAAAAAACATTCGGATGATGAATTTTTTGATTTTAATATAAAAGCGAATAATCTTCTTGAAGTAGAAAAGGCATTATCACAGCTAAAAACATCCTGGAAAATAGAATTCATTAAAAAAATAACAAATGACACCTTTAGATTCAGAGCTCTTGTATCAAAATCTTCCGATTTTGAGGCAAATCTAAAAGATCTTGTAAAAAATAAAAATTGGGAACTTTCACAAATAGAAAAAAACAGTGCAAATCTAGAAGAAATATTCCTAAAATTAGCAGGCGAGGAGGAGTAACAATGACAGAATATGTTAATAATAATGAATCAGGTTTAATAAGAAGTATTAAATCAATATTTTATATATACAAAAGAGAAACAGCAAGTTATTTTTATTCATCAATTGCATATGTCTTCTTAGCTCTTTTTATCGGATTAGGCAATCTCCTATTCTTCTTTTATACAAAAGGACTTTTTGGAGAGAACATTGCAACTATGAGAAGATATTTTGAGCTGCTTCCTTATATTTTTGTAATTTTTATTCCCGGATTAACAATGGGAGCATGGGCAAGAGAAAAAAACTCGGGAACAATAGAGCTTTTATTTACACTGCCTGTAAAACAGAGTGAAGTGTTATTAGGTAAGTTTTTTTCTGCATTATCTTTAATAATTATTGGATTATTCAGCACTCTTATAATACCAGTCTTGGTATATTTTTGGTTTGGTGATTTTGATATAGGACAGCTTTTTACTCAATATTTTGGTGCTGTTTTAATGGCTTCTTGTTATATATCAATAACGTTTTTCTTTTCAAGTCTTACAAAAGAATTGATAAATTCGTTCCTGCTTAGTTCAACATTTTTACTAATATTGACTGTAATAGGATACTTATCAATAAATTTAACATTTACCGATGAATTTAAATGGATAAAAATAATATTTAATGAATTAAGTTTATCATCTCATTTTTTAAATTTCAGTAAAGGTGTAATTAATACTCGTGATTTCTTTTATTATATAGCATTAACAGTAATGTTCTTTTACTTCAATCTACACTCACTTGATAGTAGAAAATGGAATTAGGGAAGGAGACAAAAAGAATGAAATTAAAAATATTATATCCGATAGTTGTTTTACTATTATTATTATTTATTGCCGGTATTGCAATCGGTATATACAACATTTTTGACGGCTATACAAAAACAGCTATATTCATTTTTATTATACCAGCAGCTTCACTGATTTTAATTATATATTTTGTATTAAACATAATAAGATTATCAAAAGCATCTATAGGTAATGTAGCAAAAAACATGCTGCAATCATGGATGATCTTTTTGTTAATTGTTTTTAATATAATCATACTTTTTATAATATTAAATTTTATTTATATCCGCTTCGATTTTACAGATGGCAATAAATACTCGATAAGCCCACAGACGGTTGAGCTTGTCAAAAAATTAAAAGATGATATTTTGGTTATAGAATACTATTATAATGACAAATGTTATGAGCAGGTCAATCAGGCACAGGTTGTTCAATATGTACTGGATATATTAAAAGAATATGAAAGAGTATCAAAGGGATTGGTATATTTTACATCACAGGAATTAAACTATAAAAAGCATAGAGGTCTTATTGAAGAATTAAAAAATAAAGGCCTGGTAGAATTCCCATTATCAGACAGCAAGGAAGATGAATCAAAAGTTTTAAGAGGAATATCAGGTGTAATATTAAAATATAAAAATAATGAAAAAGTAATACCTATTGTAAATCATGATATAGGATTTGAATATGCAATAGATACAGAAATTAAAAAATTTTTAGATACAGGTGATAATGGTCTTGGAATAATTTGTGCAGAAAGCAATAAAAATTACTCGGAAGATTTTAAATTTGCCGATCAAATAATAAAAGCAGAAAATAAAACTGTTTATAATCTGCAATCCGGTGAAAAAATTCCGGAAGATGTTAAGAGGCTTTTAATAATCGGAGGCGACACCTTAACGGATTACGATCTATTAAATATTGATCAATTTTTAATAAACGGCGGAAATGCTCTTGTTTTAATAAATGGGGTCAATATTATGATCCACCCTCAAATGGGTATATTTGGATTCCCATCAGAAAATAAACTTATAAAGATGTTTGAACATTACGGTTTTAAAGTAAATAATGATGTTATAGGAGATAGTGATTCATATTATCCGATACCTCAATATATAGAAGGTTTTATTACAGAAAGAAGATATCCTGTTTGGCCTATAATAAAAGAAGATAATATCAATCAAAAAGAGCCTATTCTCAATGATTTTAAAACTATAACATTCTTATGGCCTTCATCGATTGATGTTGATGATTCTGTTAAAAAAAATGCAGTAAGCTTATTTCATACAACACCAAACTCGTGGTCATTAAAAGACAGATTTGATTTAAATGTAAGACAATTTGAATATCCTATACAGGAAGCAGAAAAAGAATATAACTTAGGATACAAATATGAAGGACCTATAAAAAGCTTTTTTAATGATAAGGAAATTCCCAAAAACGAAAGGGGAACAGAAGAGTTTAACGGTGAGATAAAAAGATCAGGTGATACTAGATTTATTCTCGTAGGCAACAGTACATTCCTGGAAGCACAATACCTTGCTAATTACAGGATAACATCTGAAAATGAATATTTTTTCCTTATAAATGCTCTGGATTGGCTATCAGGCAAAGATACATTGATTGATATTAGAAAAAAAGGTCAATTTACAAGACCATTGGATAAACCTAAAAATAGAGGAGAATTTGTTAAAAACAAAATTTTAGTAATAATTATCAGTTCATTTATGGTTCCTTTATTTTTAATATTATTAGGAATTTTTATAAATATCAGAAGATACATGAGAAATAAAAAATTAAAAAATAAAATATAAAAGGATTAAATATCTATTCTATAAAATGAATAAATAAAACAGGAAGGAATAAATGAAAAGAAGCATGAATAAATGGAAAATAATTACTATTTTAGGCGGTATATTAATTATTCAGATAGTAGCATTAATACTGTTATATTCATTCTCATTCCAGAAAAGAAAATTCAGATTAACACAAAAGCCACTGATTAAAAACTTTAAAGCTGAAGACGTAAAAGGTTTAGAAATCTCGGATTATCAAGATGCCTTTTCAATAGAAAAAAAAGACGACTACTGGTTTGTTAAAATCGGTGAAAATTATATACCCGGTGATGAAAGCAAAATCACATCATATTTAGAAATCGTAAAAAATCTTAAACATGGTGTTATAGTTGATAAAGGTAATAAAGAAAATTATAAACATTTTAGATTTGACAGTGAGCAGTCTCAAAAAGTAAAAATTATTATGAATGATGACAGCAGTATAGTTATTCATATAGGTAGCGCAGGATCAAAACAAGGAACATCATATATCAGATTTAATGAAGAAAATAAAATCAGGGAAATTGATTCATTTATATCATCGGAAACAAGCAACAAACCGGTTTTATGGGCTAAAAGAAAAATTTTTGATGGACTGGCACTCGAAGATATTGAGCGTTGTGAGATAGAAAGTTACTTGGATTGGTTTAAAGGAAATTATGCAATACAATATAAAGAAATTGGCGAAAAAAAGAGTGAAAATTATGTATTAGATCCTCCATTAAATAAAAAAATAAAAGATTATGCACTGGCAAATATAATTGTCAACATTTTACAATTATTAATTGATGATTATAAATTGGATGGTTCGATTAATACAGAAAACACAGAAGTTGCAAACATAAAGCTGATGTTAAAAACAGGTAAAAATTATAATATGAAGATATTTAAAGCCGGTGAAAATGATCCAGGTGACTATATTATTAAAGTTGATTTTACAAAATTCCTTTATATAGTTGATGAGAATGATTTAAAACTCTTCATTAAATCAACAGATGAATTAATAGATGAAGAAAAATAAAAAATACAGGTATGTCTCAAAATGGGGCATCTCTTATATTTATATATCACATAAATAAGAATAACAAAATTGTTTGATTGATTTTGTATAACTCCCTTTGGTTAAACAACACAAAATTAAAATTTCAAAATTTTATTAACCTTATTTATGTGATATACTTATTTTTTATAAAATAATTATAAACAAATGATAATTTCATCATATAATATACGGAATATTATTAAATTACATTTTATTTTTTTATACTTTTATGAAAATCTAATAAATCCTTAATAATGTTTTTTAGTATTAATTATATTACATTTTAATATTTTATGGTAGACATCAACCAAATACAACTTATAGATTTTATAAATATTTAATTATTTGTATTTTTAAAAATAAATGTTTTACAAAAAAAACAATTATTAATTTGACATTTTACTATTTTTTCATATAATTATAATATACATTTTAATAATCAAAAAATCTAAATTTTAAATAAGTATATTCATAAAATTTTTAAAACAGTCTATTTATTATTATCCATTAAGGAGTTTTTATGAAAATTAAAGTCAACAGCAAAAAAAATATAGTAATCATTGATATAATTGGAGATTTTATTGCTGATTGTGTGACTCAATTTAAAGAAAAAGCAGATCCTTTGCTATCAGATGATAAAATCGAAACAATTGCTATTAATATGAATCAAGTTAATTATATAGATTCTACTGCTATAGGCAGTTTAGTAAGTATTATGAAAACAGCCAAGGGTGAAAAAAAAGATTTCCTTCTATATGATTTAAATACTTCTGTTATTAAATTTTTTAATGATGTTGGACTGCAGAATTTTTTTAAAGTAATAAATAAAGAAGAATTTGAAGCAAAATATAATAAATCATAATAGTTTTAAAATAATTAAGTAATAATTATATATATTTTTTTTATTGCTATTAAACTCTTATCATATTCAATTAAATAAATAATTTTATTTTTTTTTGTTAATAATTTATTTTAATAAATCATAAATACGATAATTTTAATAATGAAATTTAATGTTATTATTGATTTTGATTATTCATTTTGTTACTTTTAATATATAGAAAAGTAATATTTATTTAGGCACTTTATGAACGGTAAAATATTTAAATCAAGATTTATTAATCTTATAAAAGAATGTATATCTAATTCGTGGGATGTAAGGCTATTTAATAAAATCGGGAAAAGAATAGATGCAAAATTTGATTTTCATAAAGCATCCGGTATATCAGAAAAAATGATAGTACAGCCTATGGATGCCGCTAGAATATTTGTAAATTATTTTTTTGAGAATGATTTACAATTTAAATTAATTAATGAATTAATTTATGCTCATTTACATGGAGTTGATGGTTATTCTATTTCAATATTTAACTTTAACGGTTTAGTAGATGAATTGGAAAAATTAGGTTATGTTTATGATAATACTAGACAAACCATCGTACAAATAGACAATGAAAACATTCTGCCAAATTGGGGATATCTTGAAGAAGGTAAAGAGTATCATTTTTGTTTTATATCCATAGATATCGTAGAAAACTCAAAAATAGTAAGAAAAAACGTACCATCAAAAATTAAAGATACATATAGAAATTTTTATGAGATATTAAAGAAATCCATTACTAGAAGAGACGGCAGGATTTGGGTATGGGAAGGAGATGGAGGTATAATCACTTTTCAAGGTGAAAGTGCTATAAACAGAGCAATGTACAGTATACTTGACTTTATTTTAAATTTACCGGTGTATAATTGTATTTATAATTTATTAAATCAGGAAATAGTATTCAGGACGGTAATTCATCCTGGAAAAGCAATATTTATGAATGATATAAATAAAATTAACTCGGAAGCTCTAGACAGATTATTAGAGATAGAAAAATCATATACAAAACCAGGCAACATCGTAATAAGCAAATTAGCATGGCAGGCTCTTAATCCAACACTGCAATCATTTTTTACCCCAATCGAAAATCTATACTACTTTCAGTACGAAGCAGGAAGGAAATTAAAAAATGGATAATGAAGTTTTTATCAATGTATATACCACGCCAGGCAGTCTGATAGAACAAAAAATAAAAGCAATTGAAAGTCAGTTAAAAAATTATAATTTTTCTTTTTTTAATATAAGTGAACCGCCGCCACCTCAAAAAGTTATAGGTTCTTTGATAATTATTGATGAGTCAGCTATACCTAATATTCAAAACATATTTAAAAATATAATAGACAGTTATAAATATGAGCCTTCATTTATTGTAACATCGGAAAAACCTAATTATAAAAATGCGGTAAGATGGATGAAAAATGATGCAAAAGATTATATTGATGCTACTAAGGATTACACAAAAGAAGAAATGGAAAAAATACTGCAAGAAGCATTATTTTATTTTTTTGATTACAGTGATTATGATGAAGAAGTAAATAAAAATCCGTTTAGTATACCGCCTGTAAAAATATCTAATTATAGTAACTGGGATAAATTACTAAATGATCAATACTATGATATGGCTGTAATAATGATAAGTATAATATTAAAAAATAGTATTTTCGTAAATTATTCAAAAGAAAAACTTATTATAATTTTAAAAAAGATAGAAGACTACATATCTAATCTTGCAAAATCTATGGGCGGCAAAAAACTTTTTTGGAATTATAATAATGGTATATTTATATTTTATTTTGGAGATAGAATAAACAGCGCAGTTTTATCGGCAATACACATTTTAAATAAAATAAAAATTTTTTGTATAGAATCTTTAAATTTACAAAAAACAGTTGATATGAAAATTACAATTCATGATGGTAAAATCTTATACAGCTCAAAAGAGACAAAATTTATTACATCTGATGCAATAAATTCTGTAGTTCATTTACAAAACAATCACAAAGATGTTGATTCAATTGATATTACAGAAAATATTTATAAATATTTAAATCCACGAGTTAGAAGATTTTATTATGAAGATGCTATTTTTGAAGGAAGACGTATTTATACTTATTATCTAAATTATTTTAATTAATTGCAATTTATTTTTTAAATTATTTTTTTGTATTACATTAAAATACAATTAATTACTTTTTAATATATTATAAAACAACATTAAGAATGATCCAGTTTAATTTGTTTAACTTCAACTCCACTTTTTTCTATTGATTCAATTATTTGATTATACAAATCACTTGTAATATCTTCATGGAATAATCTAACTGATAATTTTGCTGTTGTTAATCCACTATCATAATCTTTTTTAAAATCAAAAAGCAATACTTTTATTTTTCTGCATTTCAAATTGTCCACAATCTTTGAAATATCTAAATCATTTGCAGTTGTTATTGATAATATTTTATAAGTATCTCTTTTAAAGAACTTTTCGAGCTGTGATAATATAATTAAAAAAAAGAGTGCTATAACAGTAGCTAATATACCGATTTGATAATAACCGCCACCTATTGCCATACCTATTGCAGCTGCAACCCATAAACAAGCAGCCGTAGTAAGGCCATGTATAGTTAATCCCTCCTTTATTATTGCACCTGCACCTAAAAAACCAATTCCTGTAACAATTTGGGCTGCTACCCTGCCAGGATCAGCATCACCATTTTTTGACATTGTTGATATTAATGGGGATAAAAGCATAAATATAGATGCTCCAAGGCTTACTAATAAATGTGTCCGTAAACCTGCCGGTCTGCCATGTATATCTCTTTCAAAACCTATTAAACCGCCGAGTAATGATGCAACAAGTAATCTGATTACCACTTTAAGTAATTCAGGATTTGTAATAAAAGAAATTGTATTGTCAAACATTTAATCTCCATTTTTATTATAAATTCAAAAAAATTATAATTTAATTATAAACTCAATTTCATGTTTTATAGGTATTTCATAATCTCCTATTTCCGGTATTTCCTGTTTTATTTTTCTATATTTTTTTATACTGTTAAAATAAATTTTTCTTATATCAAATCCTTTTTTTTGATAAAATTTTATAGCTTTTATATTATCATTTGTTGTAACTAGATGCAATATTTTACAATTATTTTTCTTTGATTCTTTTATAACTTCCTCTATTAATCCTGATCCTATACCTTTATTTTCTATAAGACTATTAAGAGTAATAATCTGGCACTTTTTATTTTTTATATTATAAGTAATAACACCTACTATATCTTTATTAGATAATGCAATAAAACCATCTAAATCCTGTAATTTATAAACTTTCCCCATTGATGCAATAATATCAGACCCCCAGTTGTTAATAATTATTTCATTTACTTTATGTATATAATCATTATTTAACTTATTAATAATGAATTTCATTTAAATCCTTTATATTAACAGATCCTTGGCAGCATATTTCCGACTAACATATCAATAATCCTGGATCCGCCTATATTTGTATTTAATACAAGATTGCCGTTTGATATATCCGTTATTTTACCGATTACCGATGCATTATTACCAAGAGGATGATTCTTTAATATATTAATTATCTTGTTACTATACTTATCAGAACACACTATTACAAATTTACCTTCATTTGCTATATAAAAAGGATCAAATCCGGTTATCTCACAAATTGCTTTAACTTCATCTCTTATAGGTATTTTATCCTCAAATAATTCTATCGTAAAATTCTTTTTATAAACAAATTCATTTAATGTTTGAGCCAAACCTCCTCTTGTGGGATCTCTCATTATTCTAATTTCATCTCTTGGAATACTTTTAATTAATTTAGTAATGATATCATTTAAGCAGACACAATCACTTTTAATTCCTGATTTCATAGGGATTTCTTCCCTTTCCTCTAAAACTGCAACGCCATGATCTCCGATATAACCATTAATAATTATTTCATCTCCTATTTTTATATTATTTATAGAATACTCATAATCACAATCTTCAATTATTCCTATCCCAGATGTATTTATAAAAATACCGTCTGCACTACCTTTTTCTACAACCTTGGTGTCACCTGTTACTATCTCTACACCGGCTTGTCTTGCAGTTTCCTGCATAGACTTAATAATATCTTGCAGATCTTTTATCTTAAATCCCTCTTCAAGTATAATACCACAGCTTATAAACTTAGGTAAAGCTCCTGAAACAGCAAGATCATTTACAGTCCCTGTAACCGCAAGCTTACCTATATCTCCGCCCGGGAAAAAAATCGGTTTTACAACATATGAATCCGTAGTAAATGCCAATTTTGTATTCTTTAAATTTAAAAAAGCAGAATCATTAAGCTTATTGATATATTCATTATTAAACTCTTTAATAAATATCTTTTCTATTAAATCATGGCTGAATTTACCGCCATTGCCATGAGAGAGATCAATTTTTTCCATATTCATCTTAAAAATACCTTTTTTTTAAAATTATTTAAATAATTTAAATGAAAATCATAAAAATGTAAATATTTTTAAAATAACTAAAAATAAATTTTTTATTATATTTCAAATTATTTTTTATTATAATAACATAATATTTAAAAAAAACATCAAGGATGTATTAATGAAAAAAATATTATTATTAGTTTTTATTATTATTTCATTTAATATATTTTCGGATGAATATAAAAATTATCTATTATTAGAAGAAGGCTCAGATCACTATATTTTTGAAAAAAAAGTTAATATTAGAAGCAAGCCGTCTATTAAATCAGATATTATCGGAGGAGCAGTTATTGGTGAGCCTATTACAATAATTATGAAAACAGATAAAAAAGAAGAAATATATAACATGAAAGCATACTGGTATCACATAAAATGGAATAACAAGACCGGCTATATTTGGGGAGGACTGATAAGCTCAATGGAAGTTGAGGCTGATTTTAATAATGACGGGAAAAAAGAACTGCTTTTAAGCTTATGTAAAACAAAACATGAAATATACGCAGGAGAATACATGGCGTCTTATACTCACCAGCTGAAATTATGCAGAAAGGGAGAATTAATAAAGGATAATCCATTTAATATGAAGGTGCTTGATTCTTCATCAATAAAATTAATAGAATCAAGCGGGCTTACACCTGATATCCCATTAATCGATTTTACTTATTCATTTGGCGACGGACCAGGTTATACCACGACTACAGAAATTTTTTATTTTAAAAACAATATATTTGAACTCGCTTTTGAATATTCCAGCGGAGGATCTTTTTTGAGTGAAATTATAGAATCAAAAGTACAATATCCAAAGGATCATGGTATAAAAAATACTATTATAATTGAAATTCATAAAACATTATATGATGAAGAAACCGAAGAAAAAATCGATGAATTTATTGAGAATACAATAAAATATAAATGGGATGGTAAATCATTTAAACAGGTAAAGTAATTTTAATCAGACTTTCTTATATTTATAATATACATTGCAGGTGCCTTCAGTGCTGACCATACATGCACCTATAGGATTTAGAGGAGTACATGATTTAGCAAACATCTTGCAATCATCCGGTTTATTAATCCCCTTTAATATATTACCGCAGATGCATTGAGTACCTATATTATTATCCTTTTTAATATTAATACTATATTTTTTTACAGCATCATATTCTTCATATTTCTTATTTATCTTAAGACCGCTGTTTTTAATAATACCTATACCACGCCATTTTGCATCATACGGTTCAAAGACATCATTTAATATATTTTTAGCAATTATATTTCCTTCATTATCAACTACACGTGAATACTGATTTTCTACAAAAGCAGTATTATTATTAATCTGATTTACTATCATTAAGACAGCTTCCAGCATATCGGTAGGTTCGAATCCAGAAACAACACAGGGTTTTTTATACTTACAGGGTATATCAGCATAAATACCTGTTCCGGTAATTGCAGATACATGCCCCGGGCAGATAAAAGCATCAATATTTACTTTATCATCCTTTAAGAGACTTTCCATAGCCTCGGGCATTGTTTTTAATGAAGTCAAAACACTATAATTATTAATTTTGTTTTTTTTTGCAAATTGTATTGATGAGGCTATTGTGGGTGCTGTTGTTTCAAATCCTATTCCTAAAAACACAATATCATTATCCGGATTATACCCTGCAATATTTATAGCATCCATTGATGAAAGACAAATTCTTATGTCCGCACCTCCCGATTTTTCATTTAATAAACTTGATTTTGTCCCGGGCACTCTCAACATATCCCCAAATGAAGTTATTATCACCCCTTTTTTTTTTGACAAAGCAACTGCTTCGTCAATGTAGCTTTGTGGTGTAACACATACAGGGCATCCGGGCCCGCTTAATAAATTTATATTTTCCGGCAGTAATTCTTTCAAACCGTATTTCATTATTGTCAAAGTATGTCCCCCGCATACTTCCATAATATTTATATTTTTTATTTGAGAATACTTATTAATCTCATTAATTAAATATCCAGCCGCTTTTTTATTTCTAAACTCATCTATATATTTAATCATAAATTTTCCATCTCTTTAAATAATCTTAATGTTTCATCAGCATCATTTTGATCCAATTTTTTAATTGCAAACCCTGCATGTACAATAACATAGTCTCCTATTCCTACATCAGGGACAAGATCAAAATTCACTTTATACTCAACACCGCCGGCTTCTACAAATCCCGAAGAGCCATCTTTTTTAACTACCATCATTGGTATTGCAAGACACATCACATTGCTCCTTCATTTATATAACCGGCTATAACAGCCTGTCCTAATGATAAACCACCGTCATTGCATGGGATATTTCTATGAATAAAAACATTAATTCCTTCATTAATTAAATCATTTTTTAAATTATTTAAAAGAATTATATTCATAAAACAGCCTCCGCTTAATACAACATTTATTAAATTATAATCAGATAAAATTTTTATTATAAGCTCTTTAAGGGCCTTTATAAAACCATAATGGAATTTATATGAAATTAAATCAATTTTAATATCATTTTTTACATCATATAATAACTGATCTATCATCTGCTCCCATGATATATAATTAATATAATTTTTTTTGATTAAATTAAATGTATAGTACTTTTTTGATTTTTTTGCTATATGTTCTAATTCAATGGCTGCTTGACCTTCATAATTTACAGAACTCATCAATCCTGAAAGAGATGCAACCCCGTCAAAAAGCCGTCCGCAGCTTGTAGTCTGTATGTTATTATATCTTTTTGTTAATTGATAAACAAGCATTTCCAAATTATTCTCATCAATTTTTTTATAATGAGCCGGTAAATATCTTTTCCATTTATCCTTATAAACATGATATAAATAGGCTAAGCCCATACGCCATATATTCTTTATGGAAACCTCAAGACCGGGTAAATCAACAGGTAATATAGTGCCAACCCTTTTATATTCTTTATAAGAAGAAATTAATAATTCTCCACCCCATATAGTACCGTCATCTCCTAATCCTGTACCGTCTAATGCAACTCCAAGCACCTGACCCTCCAAATTATTATCAGCCATACAAGCTGCAATATGAGCATGATGGTGCTGGATAGGATACTTTTTTTTTGTTTTAACAATATCATCTTCACTGTCAGCAAACTGGCTGCTTAAATATTGAGGATGCAGATCATGTGCAATAATCTGAGGATCAAGATCAAAAAGTCCGGTATAATTTTTTATGGATTCTTTATATGAATCAAAGCTTTTGGGACTCTTTAAATCTCCGACATGATGACTTAGATAAGCTATATCATTTTTTATAAAACAAAATGTATTCTTTTGTTCGGCACCAAGAGCTAATATTTGTTTATTAAAAACTTTATTTAATTTTAATGTTACAGGAGTAATGCCCCTCGATCTTCTGATAAAATATGTTTTATTGTCTACTAATCTTAAAACAGAATCATCGCAATAAGTATTAATCCTTCTTTCACCGATTAAAATATAGTCATATAAATCTTTAATATTATTTAATGCATCTTCATCTTTATATATGATAGGATCATCACTTAAATTTGCACTTGTCATTATAAGAGGAACATCAATTTGATTAAATATTAAATATTGAAGAGGAGTATAAGGAAGCATGATGCCAATCTCATTGATATTTGGAGCAACGGAAGGCGCAATAATATCACCTTTCTTTTTTAACAATAAAATAGGTCTGTCAATATTTTGAATTCTTGTCAATTCTGCATCCGATGTTTCTGCAACAAGTTTTAAAAAACCTATATCTTTAACCATAACGGCAAAAGGCTTTTTTCTTCTCAATTTTTTTTCTCTTAAAACTGATACAACCTTTTCATTGGATGCATCACAGGCTAAATGATATCCTCCAAGACCTTTTATTGCAATTATCCTGCCCTCACCTATCATTCTTGCAATCAAATCTATTAAATCCCTTATTGATTGGGCATCATTACCTTTTTTTATTATATTTTTATTATTATCATAAAAAAGCAGTTTAGGACCGCAATTGTGACATGCATTGGGCTGCGCATGAAATCTGCGGTTTTTCGGATCATTGTATTCATAGTAGCAGTCCTTACACATAGTAAATTCATTCATTGTAGTATTAATTCTGTCATAAGGTATATCATTAATTATGGTAAATCTTGGCCCGCAGTTTGTACAATTAATAAAAGGATAATAAAATCTTCTATTTTCCGGGTCCAGTAATTCTTTAAGACAATCATCACATACCGCAAGATCGGGAGAAACAGAAACATTTTTTTCATTTTCAGTATTTATCTTTTTTATAATAAAATTATTAAAATCATTATAATCAAGATTAACTATATTAATCTTATCAATAATTGCATTTGGAGGAGAATTATCTTTAATACTTTTTAAAAAAAGATTAATATCCTTTAATTGTCCCTGGGCTACTATCTCAACACCATTATTATCATTTAAAACATAACCATAAATATTTAATTTTTTTGCAAGATTATATACAAAAGGGCGAAAACCGACCCCCTGCACTATCCCGGAAACATTAATCTTTTTAGTTATAAGATTATTCATATTTAAAAATTAATTAAATTATCCAATCTATTAATTCTTTTATCCCTTTATTTTCTTTTGATGACACTTTAAAAATCGGTATATTATAATTTATATTTTTTATATAATTAATACACTTGTCCAAATCATAATCAAGATAGGGTAATAGATCTACTTTTGTAATTATAACTGCTTTTGCTTCCCTAAACAGCATAGGATATTTTACAGGTTTATCCTCACCTTCTGTTACACTTAAAACAGCAATTTTAGCTGTCTCTCCCAGATCAAATTCGGCAGGACAAACAAGATTACCTACATTTTCAATTATAATTAATTTAATATTATTTAAATCAAAATCATTTAAAGCTGTAAAAATATGCTGTGCTTCCAGATGGCATCCCCCGCTTGTTATCATTTGAGACACCTGTATATCATATTTTGACAGCCTTTCCGCATCATTTGCAGTCTCCACATCACCTTCAAGCACACATAATCTCTCAGGGCTATTTATATTTTTTAAAATTGATTCCAGCAATGTTGTCTTGCCGGAGCCTGGGGATCCGATAATATTATACATCCTTATGTTTTTTTCTTTGAGAATACTCTTTATTTTATTAGACCACTGATCATTTGCACTTAAAATATTCTTATAAATTTTAATATTTCTATTACTCATAGTCCTCTACCTCAATACCTTCAATATAAAGCTCATTGCCCCCGATAATCTCAACATCATTAGAATTACACCGGCTGCATTTTAATAAAAAATTATTTATTGTACTTTCCTTAGAGCAGTTATTGCATTTAATCTTAACAGGAACATTCTCAATTATTAATATTGCTCCATCAATAGGTGTATACCTGATAACTTCACGGAAAATAAATTTCATGTTTTCTTCAATAATACCATGCATACTGCCGCATACTATTTTAATAGAGCATACTCTTTTTGGAGCAGGCTTTATTTTTTTATATTCTTCTAATGCAGTATTTAATATCCATTTGCATAATGACAACTCATGCATTATCTATTTTTTTTTCCGATTTTATTATATATAAAAATCAAATATATTAATATAAGTACACTAAAAATTGAAGATAAAACAATCCTGTAAATTATTTTATCTACAAATTTATCGATTCCAATCGTTATATGTTCTTTTAATAAATATTCAAAAAATGTTTTAATACCAAAAGCAATAAAAGGCAGTAATGCTATTAAAATAAACTTAAAATTAAAACCCTTTTTTTCTGCATTCTCACTCATTATAATCCCTTATATCAAACAAAATATTATATATTATTTATCATTATTTTTATGTTTATACCAGTCTTTAATTTTAATAACCGCTTTTTTAGATCCTCCATAAGAAATAATTTTCTTACCAAGTTTTAAAGCATTCTCACTATACAAATCAAATTTATTTATAACATTACGCAGCCATTTTACATTAAAATCACTCAACTCCCCCATTACACCAGCTTTATTACGGCTTATCATACTTGCATTAAATCTCCTTTCAAATATAGGACCGGGGAAAAGTATAAGAGGTACAAAATTTATCAATGACTGTATAATTGTGTTATGTCCGCCGTGACAAATTGTCCATTTACAAAAAGGCAAAACTTTAAAAGCAGGTATAAAATTATGAAATTCGATATTCTTATAGATCTCGGATTTATTAATAATCTGGGAACATACAATACATTTAAAATCATAATATACAGCAAATATTTCAATTAATATCTTTTTAATCTTCTTTAATGAAATAGAGCCGGTACCTAAATATACAAAGATATATTTTTTATTTTTATCTATCTTTATATCGGACTCTTTTGACAAGTTTAAATTATTTAATAAACTGCCTGTATAGCATATATCATCTCTGCCCTCATCTGTACCGTCAAGTTCGGGTATTGATGGAATCAGTTTAAATACTCTCTTGCCAAAGCATAAATCTTTCGGCTCAAACAATTGTCCATTATAATGTTTTAAAACATATGTACCTGCCCTTCTTACCCTCTTATATGAAAATGAATCAAAACCGCCTTCTGCAATACTTGCATAAGTAGATACAAGAGGAATGCCGGTAATCTCAGTTACAATATATGCCCCCGGATCCATCTCTGTTAATAAAATATCAGGTTTAAATTCTTTTACAGCATTTATTTGATTTTCAACAAGATTTAACAAATATTTCTTTCGAGTCATCCCTGTAATAAAATGAACAAACCATACATTACCAATTGATTTTCCTTCTTTTACAGGAGGACTCATATTTTGAGACCTCTTTTCAATTATTTTAGAAATAAACTTAGGCCGCCCAAACATTGTTGATAAAGGCATTTCATATGCTTTAAAACCTTTTCTAATCAAACTTTCCTTTAAATAACCGCCGGCACAAAATGCTACATCATCATTTTGATTTAAAAACTCATTTGCAATAGACAGCATTCTTGTGAGACTTCCCCAGGTCCCTGTGGGAGGGCTAAAAAGTAATATTAGTATTTTCATAACATATAACCCCGACAATGTATTATAGATAAAATTTTATCTAGTTAAAGTATTATAAACCACGAAGTACATGAAGATCACGAAGAGATGTATAGAAGGTATAAAAATAAGATTTTTCTAATTCTTACCTTCGTGTGCTTCGTACTCTTTACGGTTAATCTTTAGTTAGTTATAAATTTATCTATAATTAAATAATTACGAATTAATCTTTGAGAAAGTCATCTGTAAAAGTATAAGACTCATGATGCTTCTGATATTATTATAATTATTATTATCCTTTGTAATTTTAACACGATATGCTAACGTATATCCGTTTTTTAACTTACTGGAATAAAATAATAATATAATAATAATATCTCCTTCATTACTTGCAGTGCATAAGAATACCCTGTCTGCATTTGCGGTTTGTAAAATACCTGATCTTACAACCTCCCAAAAATCATAATTGATAAATGCTTTTTTATTAGCCTTTAAATCAATCTCATAAGCAATAAATCTATCCAGATTAATATCGCTTATTTTTTTTATCTTTGCTTCTATGCTGAAACCTGATCTGTCATATATGTATGTTTTTTGACTGGATCCGATTTCATCATTATTCTCAAACGATATATAATCCCATTGATTATCAAACAGCCAAAACTCAAACTCACCGTTAAAATAATTCATTTTTTTCATTGAAAAAAAATCAAATCCGTCATATTTATATTCTTCCGATTTTCTCTGAGCAAACATTTCATCGGGATCATTATCATAAATCATAACATTAGAATATAACCTTAAAAGGGAACCTGAAAAATCATCATAAAACGATCTTTTTAATATATATTTTTTTATGCATTTTTTTATTTCAATATTATTGGTAGATAATAAAAATGACTGAAAAAACAATGCATTAATAGTATTTTTTTTAAAATATTTATTATATAACTTTGTTAAAGTTTTACCGCTGTCATCAATATTAAAATCTTTTTTATAATTCTTTAAAACATTATAAAAATCAATAAACTTTTCATATTCATTTTGTGATGGAATATAAAAATCAAAATATTCCGTTTTTAATGAATAATTATAAGTTAAAATGAACAATAATAATATTAATAAAATAATTATTTTTTTCATAAATTTGATTTATATATATAGTTTAAAAGCAGTATTTCAAATTTTACTATACATTACAATATTTATCAACGTTTGAGCCATCATATCCAATGATCTGACAATTTGTATATTTTTATTTAAAATAGCAATTTTAGGCATACCAAATACAATCGATGTTTTTTGATCCTGAGCAATTGTAACTCCACCCTGTTTTAAAATATTCCCAATCTTATCCGCACCATCCTTGCCCATACCGGTCATAATACAACCGACAGCATTTTTACCAAATACTTCCGCAGTAGACTCAAATAACACATCACATGAGGGCATATGACCATTTACAGGATTACCTTTTTCAACCCTGATAACATTAGCCAGTTTTTTTTGCTCAAATCTGATATGTGTTGCACCCGGTGCTATAAATACACGCCCTGGTTTTAATATATCATTATCACTTGCTTCTTTAACAGATAATTTACATATACCATCCAAATTTTTTGCAAATTCATTGGTAAAGCCGGAAGGCATATGCTGGACAATGGCAATCGGAGCCGGGAAATCCTCCGGGATTAAAGGCAATATCTTTCTTAAAGCATTCGGACCTCCGGTTGATATACCAATTGATACAATATCTATCTTAGGTATATTATTTAGCGGTTGCAGATAATCCGATATATCAACTTCCGGTAATTTATTTACTTCAAAATCATTTTTATATAAATTTGGTATTTTATTTTTAATATCAACAGAAAGATAAGAGCCAGGTTTTGCCAATGCTGAAATCATTTCATAAAGGATTCTTTTAGTATCACCAATACTTTTATCTGTACCTGACGGTTTTAAAATAAAATCACTCGCACCAAGAGCCAGTGCATCCAATGTAATTTTTGCCCCTTTTTGAGCATGAGCAGATAAGATAATTACAGGTATTTTTATACCCAATCTTTCTCTCTCTTTCAGAAAATCAATGCCATTCATTTCCGGCATTTCCAGATCAAGAATAATTATATCAGGTTCAAGTTTATCAAGTTTTTTTAATCCAAATTTACCATTTATTGCTGTTCCTGCTATTTCTATCTGATCATATTCACCCAATGTCCTTGTTAGTAAATTTCTCATTAATGCAGAATCATCAATAATCATTACTCTAATTTTTTTATCCACTTTTAAATTATCCTTTTTTCTTCATATATAAACATGCATTATTAATCTTTGTAAAAATAAATTTAGTGTCCATACCGAATAAAGATTCCGAATGTCCGATAAATAAATATGAATAATCATTCATTACATTATAAAACTGCTGTACTACTTTTTTCTGTGCAATTTCATCAAAATAAATAATTACATTTCTGCAAAAAATTATATCAAAATTTCTAAATCCTGTTTCATTCTTTAAATTATGATAGTCAAATTGTACAATTTCTTTTATTTCATCCTTAATATAATACCCGTTGCCTATCTCCACCAGATACTTTTTTTTATACTTTTCAGGAATACCCACAACTTTATTACAGTCATAATAACCTTCTTTTGCCTTCATTAAGGCATTAAAAGAAATATCCGATGCAATTATCTGTATCTTCCAGGGCATTTTTATTTTTTCTTTTAAAACCATAGCTATAGAGTACGGCTCTTCACCGGTGGAACACCCCGCACTCCATACTTTGAAAACTTTATCTTTCTTAATTTTTACAAGATCATCAACAACATAATTTTCTAAAGCATCAAAATGAGTAGTATTCCTGAAAAATTTTGTTAAATTGGTAGTAACTACATCCAAAAGATTTTTTAATTCCTTAGAATCACTAATGATAATCTTATAATATTCACCAATGCTGTCTATTTTTATATCTCTTAGCCTTTCTTTTAATCTGCTTTCAAGTATAGGTCTATTAGTGTTTGTAAAATTTATCCCGGATTCATCATAGATAATATCTCTGAATCTTTTAAAATCATCATTATTCAATTTATCAAACATTAAGATCCTTTATAATCTAATTTAAAAAAATTATAACATAAAAAAATTTAAAAAAAAATAATATTTAAAATGAATAATATTTTTAAATATTATTTTTTTAATTAAGAAAAAAACATATATAAATTAAATATACTATGATCTTTAATATCTTGATTAATTCTTTATTTTTATTTAAAATATTGATATGCCGAAAGAAAAAAAAATAGAAATAATTAAAACACAAGAAAAAATAATAGAAGAATTAAATGAAGAATTATCAAATCAGGCAAATGTAATATCAAAATTATTATCTTTGATAGGTGTTACATCCATTATTGCCTCAAGTTTAAATAAAAAAGAAGTATTAAAATCTATATTGGATCAAACTAAAGTTTTAATGGAATGCAAACACAGCAGTGTACTTTTAATTGACCCAAAAACAAATAAATTATATTTTGAAGTTTTATCAAATGAAGAACATATGGATGTATTGCGTGAAATAAGATTAGAAAAAGGCGAGGGAATAGCAGGTACAGTATGGAAAGAGGGCAAACCATTATTAATTAAAAATGCAGCAAAAGACAGCAGATTTTCAAATAAAGTTGATCAAAAGCTTGAGAATGTTACAAAATCTTTGATAGCCGTACCATTAATAGTTAATGAAAAAGTAATCGGGGTTATGGAGGCAATAAATAAAATAGATGATACCTTTTTTACTAATTTTGATCTTGAAATTTTTAAAACATTATCAACACAAGCCGCAATTGCAATACAAAACGCTCAATTATATGAACTGGCAATTACGGATGGTATGACCAAGCTCTTTATACATAGATATTTTCAGAGAAGATTACAGGAAGAATTTCAACGTGCAGAAAGGTACAATAGAGATTTATCTCTAATAATGTTTGATATTGATCATTTTAAAAATTTTAATGATAAATACGGCCATCAATTGGGCGATGAAGTTCTAATAAAAACTGCTAATGTAATAAAGGAAAATTCACGCAGTAGTGATCTTCCTGCAAGATATGGGGGTGAAGAATTTTCAGTAATTTTACCGGAAACTACAAAAGAAGGCACATTGATACAGGCCGAGAGAATAAGAAAAATCATTGAAGAAACAGGTATTGATTTTAAAGGCAAAAAACTAAAACTAACCATATCAGCAGGAGTTTCTTCATATTTAGAAAATAAACCTAAAGATGTAAATGAATTTGTTAAAATGGCTGATTCTGCTCTTTATTACTCTAAAGAAAACGGCAGAAACAAAGTATCATTTTTTGAACCGGTAATGATGAAATGATATATCAAAAAAAGAGAGTACCCTATTTAAAAGGTACTCCCTTATATTTAGTTTTCTTATCTAATATATTCATATTTCTTACCCAATTGCATCTTTTCCATCTTCACCTGTCCTAATCCTTATACACTTTTCTAAACCTACAACAAATATTTTGCCATCACCTATATTTCCTGTCTTTGCTCCTTTAATAATTGCATCAATAGTAGGTTTGACATACTCATCATTAACTGCAATTTCCAATCTTGTTTTCTTTAAAAGATTTACTTCCGTTATTACACCACGGTAAGTTTCAGTAAATCCTCTTTGCTGTCCGCAACCAAGAGCCGCAGATACAGTCATTTTATGTATCTCTGCATCAAATAATGCTTTTTTTACATCTTCCAACTTATGTGGCTGTATTAAAGCTATAACTAATTTCATAAATCACCTCCTATATTAATCAATAATCTGAAATCCGGAATATGCTTCCATTCCATGTTCACCTATATCCAACCCTTTAAGCTCTTCTTCCTTTTTAACACGTAGGCCAATAGTAAATTTAATACCAAGAAATAGTATTGTAGAAGCTGCCAATACCCAGCCAGCTACTGATGCAACACCTAATGCCTGTATACCTAATTGCTTTAATCCGCCACCAAAAAACAGACCGGCAATTGGATCAAAACCTGAAGCCACGGCAAATTTTTCCTGTGCAAATAATCCTATTGATAATGTACCCCATGCACCACATATACCATGAACACTAACTGCACCAACAGGGTCATCAATCTTTAATACCTTATCAATAAAAAGAACAGATAATGCAACTATAATACCGGCAATTGCTCCAATTATAATTGCACTAATAGGTGATACAAATGCACAAGGTGCGGTTATGCCTACAAGCCCTGCAAGTGCACCATTTAATGTCATAGAAGCATCCGGCTTTCTATTAATTATCCAGATTGTTATCATTGAAAATACAGCACCGGCTGCTGCTGCCAGTGAAGTGGTAACAGCTACATAACCAATATTTTCACTGAAAGCTAAGGAGCTTCCTGGGTTAAAACCAAACCATCCTAACCATAAAATAAATACTCCTAAAGCCGCAAGCGGTATGTTATGCCCTGCTATTGCTTTAGGTTTGCCATCAGCTGTATATTTGCCTATTCTAGGGCCAAGTACTATTGCTCCAACTAATGCTGCCCAACCTCCAACAGAATGAACAACTGTGGAGCCTGCATAATCCACAAAGCCAAGTGAACTTAACCATCCGCCACCCCAGATCCAATGACCTGATACAGGATAGATAATAGCACTTATAAATATACTATAAATCAAGTATCCAGAAAATTTCGTCCTTTCAGCCATTGCGCCAGAGACAATAGTTGCCGCGGTTGCTGCAAAAACTACCTGAAACAGCCATGAAGCATATTGAAACATACCCGCATTAGAGCCAGGATCAGCACTGGTTAGGAAAAAATCGCTAAAACCAAAAAGTCCCAATATACTATCACCATACATTATTGCCCAGCCTATAATGAAGTACACTAAAGATCCAGCTGAAAAATCCATCAAATTTTTCATTAAAATATTTGTAGCATTTTTAGCTCTAGTAAATCCAGTCTCTACCATTGCAAAACCAGCCTGCATGAAGAAAACCAAAAAGGCAGCTAATAATAACCATACAAAATCGGCTCCGCTTTTCTTCTCCTCTTCACCATCAGCAAATATCATTACTATTGATAACATCAACAGTAATAAGATAAATAATACTTTTTTTGTATTTGTCATAAATCCATTCATCTTCCGCCTCCATGTAATAAATAAATTAATCAGTAACACTGAGTTATTTATAATGCAAAAGATGTGCCAAATATTATTTAAAATAATTTATATACATATTATTACCTAATTATTTTATATATAATAAATTAGAGATCTAGCTTTTTTATATTAATTAAATTTAAATTTAACTTAATTAATGATACAAATTTGAAATAAAACATATTTGTGTCATCAATAGTACAAAAAAGTTATTTTTTATAATATAATCTTAAAAAAATATTAAACATAATTGTTATAATTAATTATTTATTTTATATTTAGCAAATGAAAAACCGGATTAAAATAAATAAAAAAATCGTATTTATTTTTTTTATAATATTAACTACTAATATATTTGCAAATGATTTTAAAGCAAATGTTATAAGCATTAATGATGGAGATACAATAAAAGTATTAAATAATAATAAACAGATTAAAATAAGATTATATGGCATTGATTGCCCTGAAAAAGGACAATCATTCGGAAACAAAGCAAAAAAATTTACATCAAAACTTATTTTCTACAAACAAATTTCAGTAAAACAAATTACAAAAGATCAATATAATAGATTAGTTGCATTAGTATATATTGATGACATATGTCTAAATGAAATTTTAATTGCTTATGGATATGCTTGGGTGTATCATACCTATTGTAAAGAACCTTATAAAACTCAATGGTTAAAATATGAAAATTATGCTAAAAAAAATAATCTTGGTATATGGAGTGAAAATAATCCTATACCACCGTGGGAATTCAGAAAAAAAAATTATAATACATTATTAAATCACTTTCCATTTTTAATGAATGAAAAAATAATTTTAATAATAATAATTTTATTAATTTTAACTATAATTGTAATTAAATCAATTTTTAAATATAAAATAAAATAAAACTAATCATCTAAAATATGGCAAACAGCTCCATCATTTTTCTCATAATAATCCTGGTGATATGATTCAGCCTTATAAAAATTTTTAAATTCTACTATTTCTGTAATAATTTTATTTTTAAATTTATGTGATTTATCTAATTTATCTCTTAATCTTATAGCTGTTTCTTTCTGATCTAGATCATGATAAAATATTACTGATCTGTATTGAGTCCCTATATTTGGTCCCTGCTGATTTGGAGTTGTAGGATCATGAAGTCTCCAAAAATAATTTAATAAATCTTCATATTTAATCCTGTTACTATCATATTTAACCTGAACTACCTCAGCATGTCCTGTTTTACCTGAACAAACATCCCTATATGTTGGATTCTTAAAATCACCGCCTGAATAACCTACCTCCGTAGCTAAAACTCCATTCAATTTTTTAAATAAATATTCTACCCCCCAAAAACAACCGGCTCCAAAAGTTGCAATTTTTATATTACCATTAGTATTATTATTAAATAAATATAAATACATACCGTAACCTTCTTTTTCTAAATGGCTTACCGGAATAAATCTTAAAGAAGCTGAGTTTATACAATATCTCAATCCTGTAGGCTTAGGACCATCACTAAAAACATGCCCTAAATGAGAATCACTATCTTTACTTCTTACTTCTGTCCTTATCATAAAGTGAGAATTATCTGTTCCAGTAATAATGTTATCAGCTTCTAATGGTTTTGTAAAACTGGGCCATCCGGTACCGGAATCATATTTATCAATAGAACTAAAAAGAGGTTTACCGGATATAATATCGACATATATTCCTTCTTCTTTATTATTCCAATATTCATTATCAAAGGGTCTTTCAGTCCCGTTTTCTTGTGTAACATAATACTGTATTTCAGTTAATTTCTTTTTAAGCTCTTCTTTATTCATATTTACCTCCATTTTACTTTTGCATGAAATAAATAAATTAATTATAATTAATAAAAATATTATTCTTTTCATAAATTCCATCCTTTTTAATAAATATAATACTTTCTTTAATTAAAAGAACTAATTTTAAACTTTTTTTAAATAATAATTATTCTAATATTATAATTAATATTTAATTATAATAGTTTTTATTTATTCTATATTTTTTTATTAACCAGAAAAAAGTTATTAGTATTATTAAAAATTTTTAATAGGAGAAATAAAGATAATTTTGTGAATTAAAAATTACAATATTTATTAAAGAAGAAATAAAAATAAAAAATAATAATTTTTTAACAATTAATATAACATAAATTTAATATCTCTTACTATATAATTCTATAAAAGCACAACTCCATTTAAGTATAATGCAGAAAATAAATTCCGTTTATGATTCATAAGTAATTAAATTATTAATATTTATATAATGAATCATAACATTGATATAATTAATAAGTATAATAATTATTCTATTAAGCATTCCATCTTTTTCTGAAATTTGCTGCATTTAATTCTATCCACTCAAATACCAATGAATTTTTTTCTATTGCATTGTTATATGACTTTGTTTTTAAATAATTATTAATTTCTACAATTTGCAGATTCATAAAATTTTTAAATTCAATTTTATTCATATTTTCCACCCTGTCAAAATAAATAATTTAAAAATTCTCTTTATTTTATAATCGCTTAAAAAAATAAATTCTATCGAAAAAGTTTTATTTTTTTATAAAATAGTCGAATAAAATACTCTAATCTTTTGATTTTTTTAATAAATAAAGACTTAAATTAGATGTATAAATAATTATCAATTCTGGCAGCTATAATAAAAAATCCTTATAATTTTCCTCAATATGTTTTACTTTTGCGTAAGCTTCCCATTGCATGTAACAATTATAAGCATTTTTAATATATTCTTTAACTTTATCCTTATCTCCTAGTGATAAATAAAATTTTGCCGCCAGTTCATAGGAAAGCGCTTCCTCATTTAAATACCCGTTTTTACAAGTTAACATAATAGCTTTATCATAAAATTTCATTGCTTTTATCTTTTTACCATGAATACGGGCAAGTTCTGCTTCTACAAGATAATATTTATGAAGATAATTCATCGGAGCATGTCTTGCCCATTTTTTTATATTCTTTTGATTTCTTTTTAATATAGAAAGATATTTAAATTTATTTAATAAATTAGCAGAAGGATAAAGTGTTGTAAGAGTGAGAGAATAATACAAATAAAATATTGATAGATTAAATAATCCTCTAAGTCCATCAATATATTTTTTACATTTTTTTATATTCAATAATGATTCTTCAATATTATAATATAAAAAAGAATACATTATTTTATGGGTAAAAAAACTGGCAATTGAAGATTTATCATTAGCTTTTATCAAAATTTTTAACATTTTATCTTCATCAAAATTTTTCACAAAAATATTAATTTTATTTTTATCATATCCCATTAAGTTTAATACAATTTGCATGTTAATATGTAAAAAATTAAAAAAAATTTCATGTTTTATTCTCTTAATTTCACTATAATATTTTATAATTTCACCATATATAAATGATAATTTTTTACTTGTAAAAATCAAATTTTCACAGTATGACATTGCTCCAAGAGCAGCATATTCCTGATCTCCGACTTCAAGTCCAACCTGATATACATTTTGCAATGGTGTCAATGTTTCATTTAAATGATTTCTTAGATGATTTATAAATGTATTAAATAATAAATGAACCTTTGGATAAATTTTACGATTATTAAAATATTCAATTAAATTTATAGCAAATTCACTGTATTTAT
>Ga0209164_1001185_pt1 | contig 36986 bp, 31 predicted proteins | sample MTBNYHSulfiMetaG_FD_187458 | JGI IMG/M metagenome (GOLD analysis project Ga0209164, IMG submission 187458) | Enrichment culture microbial communities from rom New York Harbor, USA that are MTBE-degrading - MTBE-NYH (New York Harbor Sulfidogenic)... | ecosystem: Environmental > Aquatic > Marine >... | reverse complement strand
GCGGCAGAGAGAAGTCTTCCCTGCATCTCACGGATCCGCTCCTGGAGCAGTTCCTTCTCCACCACAAGGATCTCTGCAGCCGCGGAGGGCGTGGGGGCCCTCAGGTCGGCCACAAGATCGGAAATGGTGAGGTCGATTTCGTGTCCAACGGCAGACACCACCGGAATTCCGGAAGAATGAATCGCCAGTGCCACTTCTTCCTCGTTGAAGGCCCAAAGATCTTCCAGGGAGCCTCCTCCCCGTGTCAACACAATGACGTCTACGTCGAGAAAACCGTTCACCAGACGCAGGGCGGAGGCGATCTCCGCTGCCGCCCCTTCTCCCTGGACCTTCACTGGAACGATCACGATCTCCAGGTTGGAGAAACGACGCCGGATCACCCGAAGAAAATCGCGAATAGCTGCGCCGGTAGGCGAGGTAATCACAGCCACCCTCTGAGGCAAATACGGAAGCGGTTTCTTGCAAGCCTGGTCGAAAAGCCCTTGTGCAGCAAGCTTCTTTTTGAGCTGCTCAAAGGCAAGGGCAAGAGCGCCTACTCCCAGGGGCTCTATGTAATCGAGCACGAGCTGGTACTCCCCTCGAGGTTCGTACACGGCGACTCTTCCCTGGGCAATGATCTTCATGCCGTCTTCGGGGACAAACCTGAGACAGCGAGCCTGCATCCGGAACATGACCGCCCTGATCTGACTCTTCTCATCCTTCAGGGACATGTAAAAGTGCCCGGAAGCCGGGGCGCGGAAATTGGAGATCTCCCCTTCCACCCAGACAAATTCGAAATGGGTTTCAAGAAGGGACCTGATTTCCTCCGTCAGGGTGGAGACGGTATGGATACGAACCCTTGGACGGGGTGTCTCTCTGCTGCAATAATCCGCTTCTTCCATCGAAGACTCACATAATAGGAAACCATTCGTTCCGAACAGGCAACCCGACAACAGCGATGAACATTTTGTATTATCAACCATTTCCTCATAATAAACAAATACCTTTCTGGCAACCCTTTTGTGAGGATTCGCAAACATTGACTCCATTATTGGTTTCTCTTATTTTGGACCGATGAACTCCGTTTTCAGCAAAGAGGACCTTTACGAGATCAGGAAAAGGGGAATGACACAGGATGGTGTTCTTTCCCAGATCGAGCAACTGGCAAGGGGCTTTCCCTTTGCGCATCTGGATCGTCCCTGCACCCGGGGAGACGGAATCACCGTCCTGGGGGAAGAAGAAAGAGAGAGGATGACCCGGATCTATTCAGAAGCAGCTCTCTCGGGAAGGGCGATGAAATTCGTTCCCTCCTCAGGTGCTGCGAGCCGTATGTTCAAGTCTCTCCTTTCTGTGAAAAACCGGGTCCCGAAAAACGGCGAACCGTCAGCGGAACATGCGCTTCCAGAGCAGGATCCGGATGCAAGGGCTACACGCAAGTTCATGAGCGAGCTTTCGAGTTTCGCATTTTATGAGGAGTTGAAGGGGGTCATGGCAAGAGACGGCCTTGACCTCATGACCCAAATCGCACAAGGCCGGTATGGCGAAATCCTTGAATACGTCCTCGAGCCCAAGGGGCTTGACCTGGCCAATCTTCCAAAGGGACTCATCCCTTTTCATGCCTATCCGCAGCATGCGAGAACCGCGTTCGAAGAGCAGATTGTGGAGGCTGTGCTCTATGTCCGCGACAGGGGCGGGAAAGCAAGGATCCACTTCACCGTCTCTCCTGAACACAGACTGCTGGTTGAAAAGCATATCGAGAAGATCCGTTCTCTTTACGAGACAGGCGAAGTCCGGCTGGAGATCACCTTTTCCATGCAGGAACCCTCCACCGACACCGTGGCTGTGGACCCTGCAAACGTTCCTTTTCGGGACCGGTCGGGAAGGCTGGTCTTTCGACCCGGCGGCCATGGCGCCCTGCTGGGGAATCTCGATGGACTCAAAGGAGACATCGTCTTCATCAAGAACATCGACAACGTGGCCCCTGACAGAATCAAGGGGGAGACCGTCGAATACAAAAAGGCGCTTGGCGGCTGTTTGATAGAGCTCCAGGAGAGACTCTTTTCCTATGTCAAAATACTGGCACAAGAAAAGGTGGACCAGCATCTTGTCGAAGAGATTCTCCAGTTTCTGAAGACCCGGCTCTCGGTGGTGCCTCCGGACAATCTGAAACACCGCCCCCTTTCCGAAAAGAGAGTCTTTCTCTTCGATCTGCTGAACCGGCCCATCAGAGTTTGCGGAATGGTCAGGAATGAGGGAGAGCCGGGGGGCGGGCCTTACTGGGTCAAGAGTCCGGACGGCAGCCTCTCCATTCAGATCGTTGAGTCTTCCCAGGTGGATATGAGTTCAGAACCGCAAAAGAATGTCTGGCAGTCGGCCACCCATTTCAATCCCGTGGACCTGGTTTGCGGCCTGCGGGACTATGAGGGGAAACCATTCGACCTCATGCGGTTCCGGGATCCGGACACGGGCTTCATCTCCATCAAGTCCCAGGATGGGAGGGAATTGAAGGCACTCGAGCTGCCCGGTCTCTGGAACGGCTCCATGGCGTTCTGGAACACCGTTTTTGTTGAAGTGCCTTCTTGCACCTTCAGCCCTGTAAAAACGGTACTCGATCTTCTTAGAAGCGAACACCAGCCCAACGGGGACGCAAAGGGCATGGCGCATAGCGCAAGCAAGGCCAATCGCCAATAAACACACCGGCTGAGGGAGATCGGGCAAGGGAGCCCTGCGAGCAGGACGGCATGGAATTTGCTTAATTTTCGAAAAAATGGCGGAATATTATCCACAAACCGAACAGGCAGAATTCCAGTATGAGCACGGAGAGCGCTGAAAAGGTTTCGGGAAGCAGCAGGGTGGCAATTCTGAATCAGCTGAAGAAAGACATGATCATGCTCCAAATGATCATGATCGGAACCAATTACGAAAGGCTCACCGTGGTCTCAGATCTGAAGGAGGAAGGCGGCGAATCCTATGTGATCGTTGATTGCCCGGAAGGGTTTGTTGAAGACGTCCCGAACCACAAAGGTGCGGGTGTCAGAATCGAATTTGTAGGTAAGGACAAGGTCCATTATTCCTTCTCGTCCAGAGTCATCGAGGTAACGGAAAGGAATTTGTGGATGGATATGCCCGAATATCTGGAGAGGGTCCAGAGAAGGAGTTTTTTCAGGATAGCCCCTCCTGCCGGCACCAGAATTTCTTTTTCGAGAACAGGGAGACCCCAGGATGCCTCCTTGATCAACCTGAGCGAGGGTGGAGCACTGGTCACGTTGAATGAACCGGCGCGCGGGATATCCAGACTGATCCAGGACGAGAATCTCAGGAACCTTCGACTTCGTTGCAAGGAAGAAAACCTGAACGCGGATATACGGATAGGGAAGGCTGCCGTCGTGAGGGTTCAGACGGAACATGGGAAAGAACAGGCTTCCTATGCACTGAAATTTCTGGAAATGGATCCGCGCGATCGACGATTGCTGCAGGAATTTATCTTCATGTGCCAGAGAGAGGTGCTCAGAAAGCGCAAGGCATAGCAGCGCTCCGATCAGACGTACAGGTCAACCATGACTCCCTGCCGGCCCTCTTGAAGAACTTTGCCGGACGGCCCGTAGGAAACCCTCTCCCCAGGCTGTCTGTAGTACCCCAGGAACCGCATTTGTCCCTGAGATCTTTCGTCCCCACGGTAGGGGATCATGCACTTCTGCGAAACGGCAGAGAGGGGCTGTACCCGCGCCCGAACAGGCACTACCGCCGTAGTCTCTGCGCTCAGAACATGCATTCGGATACCATGAGAAGAGATTTTAGAGGTATATAACGGTTTATTCTCGACGTTGCAATCATTTTTCTTTGCAAAGGGTTCCGGAATGTCTATGAATTCAGGTAAAGAGCCCTGCCGAGATCCCACCCGGCCCGGCAGATGAACATGACACAAAAATGTCTTTTGTTTCGGCTTGACGCCTGCATCATGAGGCATGGATGATACCCATTAGAGACACCTACCGGTCGCGCAATTATCCGATCGTGAACATGCTGATCATCGCGACCAATGTCTTCCTCTTTGTTGTCGAGACGGCACAAGGGGAAATGCTTGAGCGATTCATCTTCACATTCGGACTCGTTCCGGCCAGATATACGGTACCGGAGATCTCGGCCTACTTCACCCCTGCCCAACAGTTCATCGCCCTTTTCTCGTTCATGTTCCTCCATGGCGGGTTCTTGCACCTGGCGGGAAATATGTGGTCTCTCTATATCTTCGGCGACAACGTGGAAGACAAGTTGGGCCCGATCCGCTACCTGCTGTTCTATCTCTGCTGCGGATGGATTTCCGGATTGGCACATCTTTTCATCAACGCGCAATCCCAGGTGCCGACCATCGGGGCGAGCGGAGCGATTGCGGGTGTTATGGGTGCTTATCTTGTCCTTTATCCCCGGTCCAAGATTCTCACTTTGATCCCCATCTTCATCATTCCCTACTTCATTGAGATCCCGGCCTTTTTCTTCCTCGGCATATGGTTTTTCCTGCAGTTTCTCAGTGCGATGGGAACCTCCGCGGACGCGGCCGGAATTGCATGGTGGGCTCACATCGGCGGCTTCGTATTCGGAATCGTGCTGCTGCACGTGTTTTCCAAAGTACCGGAAATAGGCATGACCCAACAGATGCGTCAGACAACCGCAAGAGCGAGGAGCCCACGTCTCCATCTGATCAAGTCCACTGAAACCGACAACACCGCCAATCTCTACGGGCAGATCACCATTTCGCCTCTGGAGGCAAGAACCGGAACCAGGAAGCTTGTCAGCGTTCCCTGGGGCCGGCAAAGCAAGCTCATCAACGTAAGCGTGCCGCCCGGAATTGCCCAAGGCACGCTTCTGCGTCTGATGCGGCTTGGAAGACTCCGCGACGATGGAGAAAGAGGGGATCTTTACCTGAGGGTTCTCGTGGAGTCCTGAAATGACCACGGGATCGTGACCTTTTGTCCGTCCAAAGACGGACACCCCACCTCCGGTGGGTCCCCATCTTCGGATAAGGTTACCCCGGAAATGGAACAATCGAAACAATTTTTTTGTGAACTTCCGACACACCATGGCAAACGATTCCGTGAATCTTGTGTTTCTCGGCACAGGCGGCGCCTGGGGCATCCCCGAACTGAATTGCGAATGCCGGATCTGCACTGAGATGAGAGCGAGAAGAGAAAGCAGGAAGAGGTGTGCTCTTCTTTTGTCCGGAGAAACAAATCTCCTCATCGACTGCGGACCGGACATTTCCTCTCAGCTCTCTGAAAACCCTGTTGAGAGAATCGACGGCCTCCTTATTTCTCACGAACACGGAGATCATTATCTGGGCATGGACGATCTTTCTGCGTACAAGCGCACCAGGCCCAGGGGAAAATTTACGCCCATACCGGTTTTCTTGACATCCAGAGCCTGGGATACCATCGGCTCTCGGTTCGGGTATCTTGCGGAAACCGGGGTCATCGAAGTTCGTGTCGTGGAACCGGGAAATAAGTATGGATTGGGAGAATTTGAATTCATTCCGTACATCGGATTTCATGGATGTGGTTGACGCGCCGGAGGAACTGCTCTCACCCCATTTCCTGATCATCCAGTCCTACTGGTTTCATGAGCCGGCGCAGAATCGCCCCAGCCACATGAGTTTTCAAAGAAGCCTCGATTTTATTCAGCGATGGAAACCCCTGGAAGAAACCTTTCTTGTGCATCTTGGGGACGCGGACATGGTTCCGGGAGACCCGGCTAACTCCATGATGAAGAAAACCGTGCCAAAACACCCTTTGGCGCCCCCCTCCGGAGGGCCTCCCTATCCTGTCCCGCTTCATCACGATCAATGGCAGGAATCGGTAGATCAGGTCGTGCGCGACTATCGGCTGCCTTTCAAGATAACGGTGGCAAGGGACGGGATGAAGGCCGACTTATCTTGACAGCCGAATCGCAAGGGGGATATACCATCCCCTGAGCGAGGTGTCCCGAAATCTATGAAGAAAAAAGACCGATATGCCGAAGCCGGCGTCGACATTGACGCAGGGAATAAATTTGTCAAGCTCATCAAACCCATTGTTGCCAAGACATTCAAATCCGGCGTGAGAACCGACATTGGCGGTTTTGCAGGGATCTGCTCCCTCCCCACGCAGGGTCTTAAGAGCCCTCTGCTTGTCGCCTCGACGGATGGTGTGGGCACCAAGCTCAAGATCGCTTTCATGATGGATAAGCATGACACCGTAGGGATCGACCTGGTCGCCATGTCCGTGAACGATGTCGTTGTGCAAGGCGCCACTCCCCTCTTCATGCTCGACTATCTGGCCATGGGGAAGCTGGATGTGGAAAAGGCCGTTCAGATCGTAAAGGGGATTGCCCAGGGATGCACAGAGGCCGAATGCTCCCTCATCGGCGGTGAAACTGCAGAGATGCCCGGGTTTTACGCCGAAGGAGAATACGATCTCGCCGGCTTCGTGGTCGGGGTGGTGGACCGCGAAAATCTCCTGGAAGGGTCCGAGATCGCTGTCGGGAATCAGATCATCGGCATAGCATCCAGCGGGCTTCACAGCAACGGGTACTCCCTTGCGCGAAGGATATTTTTCGATCAGCTGAAAATGTCCGTTCACGATCGGGTTGATGAATTCGGCCGAACCCTTGGCGAAGAGCTCCTGGAACCAACCCGGATTTACGTCAAGACGATCAAGAACCTGAGAAGAGATCTGCATGTGACCGGCATTGCCCATATCACCGGCGGGGGACTCATAGACAACGTGCCGCGGATCCTCCCGAAACGGTGCAAAGCCGTGATTAAGACTTCCAGCTGGTCCCCGCCTGTTGTCTTCCGTTTTCTTCAGGAACAGGCAAAGCTTTCTCCAAGGGAAATGATGAGAACCTTTAATAATGGGATAGGTCTCGTCATGGTGGTGCGAGAGGAGCATGCGGGAGAAGCCCTTTCAAGGTTGAAGGCCATGGGCGAACGCGCCTACCACATCGGCTGTGTCGAGGCGAGGGCCGACAGGGAGGAAGCCATTCAATTCGCCGACGTGTAACGATTGGTCCTCGCCGGGCAAGTGGCGCCGGCGAGATCCCTTTTTCAAGGAACAGAGGAGATCACATGTTTGGGTTAGGCAGTTCAGAGTTGATCGTAATCGGGGTCATCGTGTTCCTGATCTTCGGGGCCAAGAGGCTTCCCGAGATAGGCAAGGGGCTGGGTGGCGCGATCCGGGAATTCCGCAATATAAAGAAGGATGTGACCGGAAAAGAGTCTGAACCGATTCCTTCCCTCAATGAACATGTCAAGAAACAGGTCGTGCAGCGGTTGCCCGGCGCAAAACAGATCATGGATTTGAAAAAGAAGGTCGACAAGGTCGACAAAATAGTCACGCGATCCTGACGCGATTTCTTCTCTTCCCCTCGACACTCACTGCTTGTTGAACCCGCCACGAAGACACAAAGGCACCAGGAAGGATATTGTGATCTTCTTTGTGACCTGGTGCCTGGTTTTTGTCCTTTTCTCTTTTCTTCCTTTGGACATTGGACATTCTACATTCGATATTCTGCGGTTCTCATTTATCTGTATTCCTGCTCTGCCATCTCCTTGAGTTTTCTTTTCTGCACTTTCCCTGTTCGGGTCATCGGGTATTCCGAGACAAATTTCACATATTTCGGCACCTTGTCAGGCTCTACCTTCTTCCTCAAGAACCGGACGACGTCATCCTCCCCAAGGGTGGAGCCGGGCTTCAATTTGATCCATGCGGCCATCTCTCTGCCCGTCTTGGGGTGGGAGAACCCGAAAACCTGGACCTCCGCGACACCCGGCATGGAGAAAATGACTTCCTCCACTTCTGAAGGGCGGATTTCGACGCCGTCCCTCAGAATCAGATCTTTAATCCGACCTGTGATCTTCACATAGCCCTTTTCGTCCATTTCACCCATGTCGCCGGAATGGAACCACCCTTTCCCGTCAATGACTCTGGCAGTTTCCTCCGGCATCTTGTGATACGATTTCATCAGAAGACCTTTCACGCAGAGTTCACCCTGTGTGTTGTTCGGAAGATCATCGCCGGTGGCATGGTCGACGATCTTCACCTGGTTGCACTTCAAGGGCTTGCCCATGGTAGAGACCCTTTTATCCAAGGGATCCGCCGGGTCTGTCATGGTGATCCAGGAAGAGGTCTCAGTGATGCCGTAGCCGATCGTTATATCGGATACGCCTACATCCCGGATAAGCTTCTTCATGAACGGTTGCGGGGGCGCAGCACCGCCCACAATCCCCTTGGTCACGCTCAGCCACCGCTTCCTGGTGAAGAGGGGATGTTCCAGAAGACCGGCGATCATGCCGGGGGATCCATAAATGGCCGTGCATTTCTCCTTTGTGATCGCCTTCAGGATCTTCTCAGGGTCATAGGTTGTGCAAGGCATTACGAGAGCCGCTCCGGAGAGAAGGCCGCACAGGGCGATGCAGGTATTTCCGAACATGTGAAACAGAGGGAAGAATAGACACAGCCTGTCCCTTGGCACAATCCCCTGCCGCTCCCCTGAAAACAGGGATTTGTTCAGAATCCCCAGGTGGTCGAGCACAACGCCTTTCGGTTTCCCGGTTGTTCCCGAGGTGTACATTATAGCAACCGGGTCCGCAGGATCGATCTCAACCTCTCTTTCCTGCAGGATCCGGCTGTCCAGATCGTCCCCCAATTCCAACATCTCTGACCACAAGAGAAGATCCGGATGCGCCTCGACAGATATGAGAACCACATTTTGGAGTAATGGGAGCCCCCCCTTCATGTTCAAAACCGCCTCCAGATGCTCCTCTTCATAAAGGCCTCTCGTCATGATGACGGCCTTCGCGTCGGACTGGGCCAGTATGAAGCACATGTCATCCTGGTCCGCCGACGGATCCACAGGCACATACACGGCTCCGATCCGAATAACCGCCATTTGGGCGATAATCCATTCAGGGATGTTGGCTGCCCACAAGGCGACCCTGTCCCCTTTCTCAATCCCCATTTTGATCATGCCCTTGGCCGCTCTTTCAACCTCCCACCAAAGAAGCGAGTAGTTGTAGCGAAACCCCGCATCCGTGTGGATCAGGGCGTCTTCGTCCGCATACCTGCGGGCGGCATCGCCGATGGCATTGGAAATAGCCTTTTGCACGATCTCCATAAGGGCTCCTTTCCGTTTGTAAAATAGCGCTGAAACGGGTAGACTTCTGAAAAATGGGGTGGGCTGAAACTATTCTTATGTTATTCCAAATATCGTTCCAACGCAACACGAGCTCCTGCCCTCGAGTAACCTTCGGAAGTTCATTATGAGTCTTGTCAGCGGCTTGGGGCTTTCCCTCTCCTTTCTGGGGAAAGACCTTTTTCATGATCTTCACTTTCAGATAGAACCGGGAGAACGTCTTGGCCTCATAGGCCCTAACGGGTCGGGAAAGACCTCTCTCCTGAGGCTGCTCGTGGGCGAGATCTCACCCGACAAAGGCGAGATCCGGATCACGAAGGGCACACGTGTCGGCTACCTCCCCCAGGACATTTATGAGAACCTGAGCGGCAGTCTCCTTCAGTCGGTGCTGGACTCCATCCCTTTCCGGAACAGTCACAAGCTGGAGATCCGCAGGCTTGAAGAATCCCTGGACAACTCACCGGACGACGCACAAAAGGCAGGCATCGGGGTGAGGCTGGCTGAACTGCATGAAAGGCTGAGCGATCTGGAGACGCAATTTCCGGCGCACAGGGCAGAGAAGATCCTGAACGGTCTCGGTTTCAAGCCGCCTGAAATGGACATGCCTGTGTCCACGTTGAGCGGCGGGTGGAAGATGAGGGCCGCCCTTGCTAGCCTTCTCTATCAGGATCCGGATCTGCTCCTGCTCGACGAACCGACCAACCATCTGGATTTCTTCTCCGTACGCTGGCTGGATGAGTTCCTTCGTGGCTTCAAAGGGGCCATGGTGATCATCTGCCATGACAGGGATTTCCTGAACCGGCAGATCAACCGCACCATGGGTTTTGAGCCGGATGGACCAAGGATCTACAGCGGCAATGTGGACTCCTACCTGGGGGCGAGGGAAGAGGAAAACAGGATCCTGGAGGCGAAGGCCAGGAATCAGGAACAGAAGGTCAAGGAGGCCATGAAGTTCGTAGAGCGGTTCCGGGCCAAGGCTTCCAAAGCCAGGCAGGCACAGAGCAAGATCAAGCTTGTCGAAAAGCTGGCACTTATCGAGACCCACAAAAAGGAGAAAAACATCCGGTTTTCCTTTCCCCCCGTGAACCGAAGCGGGCGGGACGTGCTCACGCTTTCAGGGGTGTCCAAGGGATTCGGAAAGAAGCGTCTCTATGAAAAGGTACTTCTCCGCGCGATGAGGGAGGAAAGGATCGCTATCATCGGGCCAAATGGGGCCGGCAAAACCACCCTGCTTAGAATGGTCGCAGGAGAGCTCATGCCCGATGAAGGACAGATCCTGCTGGGACATGGGGTCGGGATGAGCTATTATGCCCAGCACCTCTCCGAGATGCTCGATCCGAGGAAGTCGATCCTCGAGGAGGTATACCAGGTCGTACCCCACCAGAGTGTCAGCTTTGTCAGGGGGGTATGCGGTGCTTTTCTCTTTTCCGGAAGCGATGTCGACAAACCCGTAGGAGTGCTTTCGGGGGGCGAGAGGGCTCGTGTTTCGCTTGCCAAGATCCTGGTGAACCCCGGCAACTTCATTGCCATGGATGAACCGACAAACCACCTGGATATCATGGCCTCGGAGCGACTCATCGATGCACTCGCCGAGTTCAATGGCACCCTGGTGTTCGTTTCGCACAACCTTTCCTTTGTGAGAAGACTGGCGACCAGGATCTGGGATATCCGGGACGGCGCCATCCTGGACTATCCGGGCACCTTGAAAGAGTACCAGGATCATCTCGCGCTGACCTCTTCGGAGCCCGACAAACCGCAGGAGGAAGTCAAGCCCGCAAACAAGCCGTCCCAGCTTCCCCGCCAAGAGGTGGACAGCAGAAAGGAATTGAGAAAGGAAAAGGCGGAAAGACGATCCCTCGTCTCCGCGACGCTCAAGCCGATCCAGGAAAAACTCCAGAAACTGGAGGACCGGATCCACGCGCTGGAAGAGAGGATGAAGGAAGTGGAAAGGCTGCTTTCCGATCCGGAGACGTTCAAGGATAAGGAAAAATGCGTCCCGCTGCTGAATGAATACACGGAACTCAAGAAAAAGCTGGAAGAACTCATGGGGAGATGGGAGTACAACCAGGAGGAATTGGAATCGGCCAGGCAGGAACTGGGAGTGGAGCAGGGATGATGGGAATGTCCAATGTCCAATGTCCAATGTAGAATGTCCAATGTTCAAGGAAGAGAAGATCAGCCGCTAAGGCACTAAGACACAAAGAAGATCACAACGTCTTCCTTGGTGACCTTGTGTCTTTGTGGCAGAGTTCAAGGACCTTTAATGAAAATACCTGAAGAACACAAGAAACTGCTGAAAGAGCTTGGTTTGAGCGAGAAGGATTTCCAGTGCTTCAATGGGGAATCCGTCTCATACGAATTCGATGAAGCCAGGGGTGTCCGGATCTATGATCCGTATTACAGAACATCCTATCCTGAGTTCATCGAAGTGGATGGATGGAGTTCCTGGAGTCTGGAGAAAGACACCTTCATGTCGGACCTTCTGGAGGAGACCAGGGCCGAGGTCGAGCGAGTTCAGGCGAAGATCGAGAAACCCTCCCAGGAGGATATGGCCAAAGCCATGCAGAAGAGATTCAGCAAGAAGGGCGTGTAGGTCCGTGGAACTCTCGGACCTCATTCGCATCTTAAAGGAGGACAGGGAAATCGGCCCTGCCTCGGTATACTATAGATATGTCCCACCCATTGAAGCCGAATGTGATGAGACCCCCCCCGTATCTGAAGAAATCCTCTCCATCCTGCCCAACATTGGTATCAACAGACTTTTCACACATCAATCAGCGGCTTTGAGGCTTATCCGGGAAGGGGCGAACGTGCTGGTTTCAACGCCCACTTCCAGCGGCAAAAGCCTGATCTACAATCTTGCAGTCCTTGAGGAACTGCTGAAGAATCCGCAGGCCAGGGCCCTGTACGTTTTTCCATTGAAGGCCCTCGAGCAGGATCAGCTGAAGAACCTCACAGCGCTCCTGGACGGATACAAGGGACGAAAGATCACGGCATCCGTTTACGACGGCGACACCACTGCATACAACCGGAAAAAGATCAGGTCCTCTGTTCCGGAAATTCTCGTGACAAACCCCGACATGCTTCACACGGGGATTCTTGCCCACCATGAGGGTTGGGAAACCCTGTTGAAGAATCTCTCCCTGGTGGTTCTGGATGAGGTCCATACCTACAGGGGAATCTTCGGTTCGCACATGAACCAGGTCATCAGGAGGCTAAAGAGGATCTGCAGGTCTTACGGGGCGAGTCCTCGCTTCGTCCTTCTCTCAGCCACAGTCAGTAACCCAAGACAGTTTGCAGAGAGTCTGGTGGAGGAAAAGATAGAGGTGGTGGAGAAAAGCGGGGCCCCGAGGGCAGGGCAGCACTTCCTTTTCATGAACCCTCTGTCCGGTCCGAACTTCTCGGCAGCAAAACTCTTTACGCAATGCATACAGAGAGGCTTCAGGACCATCGCCTTTACACAGGCCAGAAAGCTGACGGAACTGATCCATCTCTGGGTGTCCCAGCTTTCACCCCGCCTTCGCGAAAAGGTAAGCTCCTACAGGGCCGGATTCATGCCCGAGGAGAGAAGAGAGATCGAAAGAAAGCTTGCCCGGGGAGAACTCCTCGGCGTCGTATCAACCAGCGCCCTCGAGATGGGAATCGACATCGGATACCTGGATGTCTGCCTGCTGGTAGGGTACCCGGGAACAATAATCACTACCTGGCAAAGAGGGGGAAGAGTCGGCCGGTCGGGCAGAGAGTCCCTTGTCATCCTTGTGGGCAAACCGGATGCGCTCGATCAGTATTTCATGAAGCACCCTGAGGAGCTTTTCGAGAGATCCTATGAGGCCGCGCTGCTCGACCCGCATAATCCCTTTGTGGTGAAGGATCACCTTCCCTGTGCTGCTGCCGAGAGGCCGATCACCCTGGAGGATGTCCGTTACTGGCCCAATGGTCTGGAATCTCTTCTGAACGATCTCGAGATGGAGGGAAAGCTCGTTCGGACGGTGGAGGGCGAACCGACATGGTTCTCCACAAAGCGAAACCCTCATGCAGGGGTGAACATCCGGTCCGCAGGGCACACCTACACCATCTTCGACGAGAATACCGGCAGTGCCATAGGGACTGTCGACGGAATGAGAGCGCTGACCGAGTGCCATCCCGGCGCCATCTATCTGCACAGGGCAAAGCAGTATCTGATTGAAGAGCTTCACCTGGACAAGAAGGACATCATTGCAAAACGTTCGAATCTGAAATACTTTACCAGGATCCGCACGGAAAAGGAGACGGAAATTCTGGAGATCCTCCGAAGCAGGCCCATAGCCCAGTTTCTGGTGCGGGAAGGCAGGGTCAAGGTGACCGAGTGGGTGACCGGTTACGAGAAAAGGGCCTTGCCGGGGCAGGAGCTTCTGGGGGTCCACGATCTGGATTTGCCGCCCCAGATGTTTGAGACGACGGGGTTCTGGATCGAATTGGAGGATGCGGCACGCACGCTTGTGGAGCAGAAAGGGCTCCATTTCATGGGGGGCATCCATGCCATAGAACATGCCATGATCGGCCTTTTCCCCCTCTTTGCCTTGTGCGACAGGAACGACATAGGAGGAATCTCCTATCCCCACCATCCTGAATTGCAGAAGAGCGCAATATTCATTTACGACGGGTATCCCGGCGGGGTAGGACTTGCCCAACACGGCTTCGATGTCGTGCAGGAGCTTCTGGAAAAAACGCTCATCCTACTCAATCAATGCGGGTGTGAAGACGGATGCCCCTCCTGCATTCATTCCCCCAAATGCGGCAACGGCAACAAACCCCTGGACAAGGGTTCCGCAAAGCTGATACTGGAATTTCTTCTCGGCCATATCACTTTGAGCGAAATTTGCGGGGAAACCTGTGAGGAAGAACCTGAACTCCTGTCAGTAGAACCGATCGAAGCGGACAAAGCCGCGACCCTGCCGAGGATCCTCTACTTCGACCTGGAGACCCGGCGCTCCGCCCAAGAGGTTGGAGGCTGGCAGAACACACACCTGATGGGGATTTCCATTGCCGTTCTCTTTGACAGCATCGAGAACCGATTTCTCTCCTTCACAGAAGAACGGGTCGATGAGCTCCTGACCCTCCTTCATAAGGCCGACCTGGTGGTCGGGTTCAACATCAGGCGGTTCGATTATGGTGTCCTGGGCGCATACACCGGCAAGGATCTCAAGGCCGTGACCACGTTCGACATCCTCGAAGATGTCCATCGCAGACTGGGGTTTCGGCTCAGCCTGGATCACCTCGCCTGCGAAACGCTGAATTGCAGAAAGGAGTGCGACGGACTCCAGGCCCTGAAGTGGTTCAAGGCCGGTGAGATGGCCAAGCTCCAGGAATACTGCTGTCACGATGTGGAAATGACAAGGGACCTTTTTCTGTATGGTCTCGAGAACGGTCACCTGGTGTACAGGATGAAAGAGCCGGAGCAGAGGGTGAGACTGCTCGTAGACTGGAAAGTGGAGAATCTGATCAAATGAAATCGCTCGCGATTTCATACGACGCCCCGCCCAAGCGGGGCTTCATAGCGGCGAAGCCGCGTTGTATAAAATCATCGAGCAAAGTGAGGATGATTTTATGAAGGCCTTTGAATGCAAACAATGCGGGGAATGCTGCCGCGGCGAAGGGGGCATACGAGTGCAGGGGGACGAAATCGGGCGGATTGCCCGCTTTCTCTCAATCACTCCTGCCGAATTTCTCTCCCAACGGTGTTATTTTCGACACGGGAGATATTACATCAATACCGGGGCCGACGGTTTCTGCGCCTTTTTCGAACGGGAGAAACAGTGCACCATCCATCCTGTAAAACCCCTCCCTTGCACCCTTTGGCCTTTCTATCCCGCTCTCTTGAACGACCTCGAAAACTGGATCATGGCCCAGGACGCATGCCCGGGCATTAACCCCCGCTCCTCTTTCGAGGAGTTCCGGAGGCAGTCGCGCGGATGAGCCTGCTCAGAAAATTCATCGATCTTCTCTATCCACCCAGGTGCCTCTTGTGCCGCACCTTTATTGCCTCCGGTTCCCTCTGCGACACCTGTTTCAGCTCCTTTAAGAAACTCGTGACCCCTGTATGCCCCATCTGTGGCGGTCCTTTCCTGAACGGCATACAAGAGGACCATGTGTGCGAGGAATGCCTGAGAAATCGACCCTTTTTCGATAGCGCCTCCTCCCCTTACATGTATGACGGCCGCATCATGGATGCCATCCATCAATTCAAGTACCAGGGCAAACCCCACATTGCCAAAGCCCTTGGACCACTACTTGCATCATTTGCGAAGGAACGGTTGAGCGGGCTAAGGGGGCTGCTGATCATGCCGGTCCCTCTCCACCCCAAAAGGCTGAGGCAGAGAGGATACAATCAGAGTCTTTTGCTTGCAAGGCATGTGTCTGCCGGCATGAGAGCTTCCTTGGATTTCATGGCCCTGAGGCGGACCAGAGATACCAAGGTCCAGACCGGGCTTAGAAGGGCTGAAAGACGCCGGAACGTGAACAGCGCCTTCGAGGTGGCTGATCGCAGGGCTGTAAGAGGAAAGACCGTACTCCTGGTGGATGACGTGGCGACCACAGGGAGCACCCTCAACGAATGCGCAAAAGCGCTCAGGAAAGCCCGTTCCGGCAATGTGCACTGTCTGGTGCTGGCGAGGGCGCCGAAAGAAGTAGGAAGCAGGCAGTGAGCAGCAAGGACAAAAGATTAGCCACCAAGACACTAAGACACAAAGAAAATTGAAATGTTCGCTTGGTGTCTTTGTGCCTTTGTGGCAGAGTTGGAGCTTCCGCATGGAAACCTATCGCACGAAAATAAAAACGCTCGAAGATCTCAAGGCCGAACTGCAAAGAGTCAGGGCTCAGGGGAAGAAGATCGTATTCACGAACGGCTGCTTCGACATCATGCACCCGGGCCATGTCCGCTATCTTTGGAATGCAAGACAGTTGGGCGACTTCCTGGTGGTGGCAGTGAATAGCGACCAGTCGGTCCGGCAAATCAAAGGACCCTCCAGGCCCATCTTAGCTGAGGATGCCAGGAGTGAAATAATCGCGGCCCTGGAATTCGTGGATGGGGTTGTCGTTTTCGACGAAGAGGACCCCTTGAACGTCATCGAATCCCTTCTGCCCGATGTTCTGGTAAAGGGGGGCGACTGGTCCGAGGAGAGGATCATCGGTGCCGATGCGGTAAGGCGGGCAGGCGGCGAGGTGCGCGTCATCCCCTTTGTGGAGGGATTCTCCACAACGACCATTATCGAGAAAATAAGAACGAGTTTCGTACGAGCGGGCTTATGCTGAATAGAAAAATGGCCTTCATCAATCTCTCCACGGCTTCTTACGAGATCGCGCCGGTCCCTGAAGAGCTGCGCAGAAGCTTCCTCGGGGGCAGGGGGATCAACATGCACCTCCTCTCCCGGTTCTATTCGTCCCACCTTGATCCTTTCTCTCCCGGGAACCCGCTCCTTTTCGGGGCAGGCATGCTCACCGGAAGCCTTTCCTTCGGTTCACGTGTAAATATCAGCGCGAGATCCCCCGAATCGGACCATCTGGGAGATTCCAGCATGGGCGGCGATTTCGGCGCCGAGATGGTTTATGCCGGTTTCAGCCATCTGCTCTTTCAGGGACGAAGCGATGCGCCTGTCTACGTCTTCCTTAATGACAACAGGATCGAGTTCAGGGATGCAACCCATCTCTGGGGGCTCGACACGCTTCAAACCCAGAAGCAGATCCGGAGCGAGCTTGGAGACAGTCGGGTTCAAGTGGCCTGTATCGGTCAGGCAGGAGAAAAAAGGGTACGATTCGCCTCTGTTCGAACAGGGAGGAAGAGCGCTGCCGGAAGAACGGGCATGGGCGCTGTCATGGGTTCCAAGAACCTCAAAGCTGTTGCTGTAAGGGGAACACAGGATTTGCAGGTTGCCGATCCCCAAGGCCTTCTTGAGTACTATGGGGACGCACAGAAGAAACTGGCGGAAAGCAAGTGGGCAAAGGCCCTGGGCAGACAGGGCACTCCCCTCCTCTTCAAGTTTGCAAACGCCATGGGTTTTCTGAGTTACTGCAACCATCAGTACACCAGCGTAGGAGAAAAGGGCCTTGCCCTGGAGGCAGAGGCTCTCGAAGCCTATTCCACCGGGATGCTCTCCTGTTTCGGCTGTCCCGTGCACTGCCGGCATCGCTTCTCGATCGAGGAAGGTCCTTACGCCGGGCTGAGCGGGGAGGGACCTGAGTACGCGTCCATCGGTTCCCTGGGCCCAAAGATCGGAAATCTCGATCTCGAAACCGTCATCCATTCCACTGAGCTCTGCAATCTCTACGGATTGGACACCATTTCCACCGGATCGTATATTGCCTGGGCCATGGAACTTTTTCAGCGGGGAATCATCGATCGGAAGATCACTGGGATCCCGCTGGAATGGGGGGATTCTAAAATTGTTCCAGAGATTGTCCGCAGGATCGCTCACCGGCAAGGCATCGGCGATGTTCTGGCCGAGGGGTACAGGGCAGCAGATGCATTCGGCGGTTCGTCTCTGGATTATCTTCCGTCGGTCAAAAAATTCCCTCTCGAGATGACGGATGAGAGGCTCCCCAAGAGCTTTGCACTGGGCATGGCCACCTCCACGCGAGGGGCCTGCCACATGAGGAGCCGACCTTCCATCGACGTCCTGGGGCTTCCGGAAGAAGTGCTCAGAAAGATCTACGGCGGCCCTGTCAGCAATCAGTTGTCTTCCTACGAGGGAAAGGCGCGCATGGTCTGGTGGCATGAACTGCACAATGCGGTCACGGATTCACTGGGGTTCTGCCGTTTTCTCACTGTTTTTTCGAGCCCCCATGCCCCTCAATACGAGGATTTCAGCAAATGGATCCGGTTGACTGCAGGCCTTTCTCTGACCCCTGAGGAGCTGCGCATTGCGGGGGAGAGGATCTATACGCTGGAAAGGGTCATGCTTGCCGGGGACGGCCTCTCGCGTGAGGATGACACCCTTCCGCGAAGGTACTTTGATGAACCGGTGGCCGAAGGTCCTGCAATGGGCAGTGTGATCGACGCGAAGGAGTTTCAGAACATGCTGGACGAGTATTACCGGCTCCATGCGTGGAGCCGGCAGGGGATTCCCACGGAGAAAACGCTTGTGAAGCTTGGGATTGGATGATGAAGATAAAGGTATTCAAGGAACTTTGCAGCGGATGCCGCATCTGTGAGATGGTTTGCTCGCTTTCCCACACCGGGACAATCAACCCCGAGAGATCGGCAATCCGCATACGAAAGGATGACCTCGGCAATGGTTTGAGAGAGCCGATAGTATGTCGCGGGTGCAGGAAGATGGCGTGTCTGGAAGGGGAGTGCACGGAAGAGTCACAAGAAGCGAAAAAGTTCACATGGGATGGAAAAAGGGCCGAAAAATGTACCTTTGGGGCTCTCCCGGTATTCCAGGGTGAGGCCTACCACTGCGACCTTTGCGGCGGGGATCCCCGGTGCGTTAAAGTGTGTACACCGGGTGCGCTCCGGACCCGGCATTCAAAAAAGCGGGCGGTCGCATAAATACTGATTGATTTTTTCTGATCCATTCTCTAGGATGCCGCCCAATCGGCCCCCTGAACGCTTTTCCCTGGACTGCCCGGTATGATCCTCTTGAATTGCCATCTGAGAAATGCCGATCCTGAATTCCTGAACTCAGTGACCGAGGTGAAGTGTGTTACCTGTTGAAAACGCCTGCAGCTTGCTATGATCGTGCGACCCCAGGCAAAATTTCTTAGAAAGGATCAGGTTGAATATGGTCTTTGGCGCAATTTCCGGCATTTTGTCTCATGATCTTGCGATTGATCTCGGAACGGCAAACACGCTGGTCTATGTAAAGGGAAAGGGCATCCTCCTGGACGAACCCTCCGTGGTCGCCGTGAAAAAGGATAACAAGGGGGGCAAAAAGGTGCTGGCGGTCGGCAAGGAAGCCAAAATGATGCTCGGCCGAACCCCTGGAAATATCATCGCCATTCGCCCCATGAAGGACGGGGTGATTGCGGATTTTGAGGTCACGGAGTCCATGCTCCGGTACTTCATCCGGAAGGTGCACTCCCGCCGCAGACTCGTCCGGCCCAGGATCATTATCGGAGTGCCGAGCGGCATCACCCAGGTGGAGAAGAGGGCGGTTCGCGAATCTGCTGAATCAGCAGGGGCAAGAGAGGTCTACTTCATCGAGGAACCCATGGCTGCTGCCATCGGCGCGGGGTTGCCTGTTACCGAACCCAGAGGCAATATGGTGGTGGATATCGGCGGCGGGACTACCGAGGTTGCCGTCATCTCCCTGGGAGGAGTGGTCTATTGCAAGTCCGTCAGGGTGGCCGGAGACCGGATGGACGAGGCTATCGTCGAGTACATTAAAAGAAGATACAACCTGCTTATAGGCACGGCTACCGGCGAGATCATCAAGACCACCATCGGAAACGCCTTTCCCTGCGACCAGATCGAAACCCTTGAGGTGAAAGGCCGGGACCTCGTGACAGGGATTCCGAAGATCCTCACCATCGATTCCGACGAAGTGAGAGAGGCCATTTCCGACCAGATCAACACCATCGTGGAGACCGTGCGAACCGCTCTGGAGCAGATGCCTCCGGAGCTTGCAGCAGACCTGATCGATACGGGGATCATGCTGACCGGCGGAGGTGCGATGTTGAAAGACCTGGACGCGCTTCTGAGGGCCGAGACCAAGCTCCCCATCCATATTGCCGAGAATGCGCTTTCAGCGGTGGCCAGGGGCGCGGGCGAAGCATTGATAAATATTTCGATCCTGAGAAATCTGGAGAAAGATTAGCTCCTCGGTTCAAGAGGGGGAGACGCTCAGCACTGTTACCGGGTATCTTTCAAGGGCAGAGCTCGTTCAGAGTTGTCGGACAGGTGTCAAGCGGAGGTTGTCGCCACCTCTTCGGTCGAATTCCTCGCCCGATACCAGGCGAGAGCCATCATGGCCGCGAGGAGTGCCGCGACTCCGACATAGATAACTTTCAGACCTATGACCGGCGCCAGGGCGTAGGCAAGCAAAGGCCCGACCGCACTGGCCAGATCGCCCACGGTAAAGAGAAAGCCCATTGTTCGGCCCCGCACCCCCTCCACACATAGATCTCCCACAATCGCTATGGAAAGTCCCTGGTTGCTGCCGGCGGCAAATGACGTCAGGAGCAGGGCCAGCAGGATGGTTGCAGGATGGCCCATTGCGAGCAGCATAAAACCCGCCGCCCCGGGCAGCAGCCCCCATGCGACCGCCTGCCATCGACTCTTGCAGCGATCGGACAGCCACCCCATGGCAGGGGCCGATATCATCGAAATGAGATAGGTCAAACCCAACCCAAGCCCGGTCGCGCTTGCCACTCCCAGCTGGATTCCGCTGATTTCGAAACTGCCGCCCAGATTCTCCAGAAGAAACAGCCCAAAAGTCGGCATGAGAACTCCTGCGACGCTGAACCGGTTCACGCCCATCAGGAAAAAGGCCGATCCTATTTGTCGTTGGCAGTTCTTCACCTGACTTGAGGGAGATTCCTCATGAGAACCGGCGAGGATTCTTTCCTGCCTCAGACGAGAGGTTTCGGGCAGGAGTATCCAGACCACCACTGCGCCGGCAAAGGTGAGACCGGCCCCTGCGCCCAGGGCCGCATGGTAACCCAGCCTGTCCGTCAGCAGGCCTCCCAGGGCCGACCCGCTCGAGGTCCCCAGAAAAAAGCAGATATTGTAAAGGCCAACCCAGCGGCCGCGATTCCGGTTCTCGCTGATGTCCACGATCATGGCATTGCCGCCCACCCAAATGCCGGCCCAGGAGAGCCCCCAGAGCAGCCTCCCGCTCAAGAGGGACCAGAAACCGCTCCCGAGGGCATAGATTGCCGTTGAGCAACCGCCCAGAAAAAGAGCCGCTATGAAAAGAGGGCGTCTGGGAAAACGATCGTACGCCATGCCCGCCGGGCCGTTCAGAAGCAGCCGGATGAAGCGGTTGGCCGATAAAATGATTCCTACGCCGGCCAGCGTGATGCCTGCATCACCGACATGAGTCGGCAGGACTGCATAAAGAGAGGCATCCCCGATAAGAGAAAGACCCGTGCCGATGGAAATCGGCAGGAGCACACTCATGGGTGTTATTGCGGAATGTCCGGTCATTGCAGGATGCAAGATACAGGATGCAGGATGCAGGATGCAAGAAACAAGATGCAGGATTCAGGATACAGGATGCCAAGATGCAGGAGGCAGGAGGCAGGAGATGCAGGCGAGGCCGCATCCAGACAAGCGGACCGCCAAAGAAAATGAACGTTGAACATCGAACGCTGAATGGAAAACCTGAGTTTCTCGACGACACCTCCAATGAACGAAACGAATTGCTGATTTTGATCTTTCATTCGATGTTGGATGTTGGACCTTCGATGTTCGACGTTCATTCCTTGCTTGCCTCTTGCATCCTGAATCCACCGTAGCTATAGACAATGTATGGAGAATTCAGCAGAACATATCATCTGGGATCTCAGGGATCTCTATGAAGGGTACCGCGACCCGGAAATCGAAAAGGACAGGTCCTGGTGCATCAAACAGGCAGACCGCTTTGCACGAGACTACAAAGGCCGCGTTGCCCTGCTTTCCCCGGAGGACATTCTCGCGGCCCTTGCGCTCCTCGAGACTTTGGAAGAAAAGTGCCAGCGAATAGTATCTTTCGCCTACCTCACGTTTGCGACAAGAACCCAGGACCCGCATGCGTCCGCCTTTTGGCAGGCGGCCAAGGAATTGGAAACCATAATTAACCGGAAGATCCTCTTCTTTGAACTGGAGTGGTCAAAGATTCCTGACTCCAGGATCCAATTCCTGTTGAGCCCTCTCCTTGTCCGCTATACCCATCACCTTAAAAAAATGCGCACATACGGACCTTACAGACTATCGGAACCTGAAGAGCAGATTCTGGAGAATCTCTCACTGTCAGGACGCCAGGCATGGGTAAACCTGTTCGATAAGCTCATGGGACAGATGCGGTTTGGTCTGGACGGACTGACCATTGCACAGTTGATGGCCGGTCTCTACCAGCCTGTACAGGAGGTGCGGCGCAATACCGCCATGGAGATGACAGCAGGGCTGGAAAAAATCCTCCCTCTGACATGTCACATCCACAATGCGCTGTCTCTTGACAAGTCCCTGCGGGATGACATGCGTTCTTTTCCGCACTGGCTGCGGAATATGAATCTCCGGAATGAACTGGCCGATGACCAGGTGGATCTGCTGGTCCGCTCCGTCGTCTCGCGCTACGATATCGTTCAGCAGTACTACGCCCTGAAGAGAAAGATCCTGGGATGTTCCGAACTTTATGACTATGATCGGTATGCACCGCTCCCGGGATTGCCCCTGAAGAAATTTACCTGGGAAGAGGCAGAGCAAAAGGTAAAGACCGCGATTGAATCCTTTTCACCCGAAGCGGCACGGATCGCAGCCATATTCTTCGACCGGAACTGGATCCACGCAGCGTCGATTCCGGGAAAACCGGGCGGCGCCTTTTCACACCCGACGGTACCCTCGTGCCACCCCTACATTTCCCTTCACTTCACAGGCACGTACCGCGACGTCATGACACTGGCCCACGAGCTCGGTCACGGCATCCATCAGTTTCTTTACAGAGATCGGGGCCTCTATGGCGGACGGGTTCCTCTGATTATGGCGGAAACAGCCTCAGTGTTCAGCGAAATGGTCGTATTTGAATCTCTTCTCAAAGAGGCGGAATCTCCGGAGGCGGGTCTGGCGATGCTATGCTCAAAGCTGGAGGACCTTTTCAGCACCACCTTTCGACAGATCTCTCTTAACCGGTTCGAGGAGGCCGTACACCAGGAAAGGCGAAGAAGCGGGGAGCTTTCCCCTCAGCGATTTTCGGAATTGTGGACAAACACCCAGCAGGAGATGTTCGGAAAAAGCCTGATCCTTGGGGAGCACTACGGTGTCTGGTGGTCCTACATACCCCATTTCGTCCACTCGCCGGGTTATGTTTATGCGTATGCTTTTGCAGAGCTTTCGGCTCTGTCCCTCATTCACCAATACCGCAGCCGGGGCTCGTCTTTCGTCCCCCCTTATTTGGAACTCCTGAGGAAAGGCGCCACGGCCTCCCCGCAGGATCTCCTCAAGGCTGTCGGCGTCGACATCTCGCATCCGGCCTTCTACGAAGAGGGCCTTGCGACGATCGACTACATGGTGAAAGAGGTCTCGAGCCGGTCAGGCGAAGATTGTTTGACCGAGGGCTGTCCACGATCGTAAACGATGCGAACCTCGCATTCGGGGAAGAGATTCTTCATGATGTGGAGAAAGGATATCGGCATTTCCCGCCCTGAACGGCAAACCAGGACGATCGTCTTCATGCTGCCTCCTATCCTGCAAGAACTGGCAGGGTGCTGAAACAAATCCTGTTCGGAGGTTGCCCTAAAATGCCCAGATACAAGGCCCCGGGAGGGGGTCCTCCTCAGAGGGGAGGTCCGAGTCTACACGGACAATCTCTGAGGAGGGAGGCGTACTGGGGAATCCATCATAATAAGCCTTATCAGTGGTTGACACGGGAAAGGATGAGAGCAACGCCCGCTCGCAGATCCCGCGCGTCCGGGCTTTCAGCACCCTGCTAGTTCCTCAGTTCGCTTCTCTCAATCAGGCAATGGGCCGCTTTGAATTGGAGTTCATCGAGAGAAAACGGCTTCAACACATAGTCGTCGGCCTTATTCCGAATCGCCTCCATGAACACCTCGGGATCATAATATCCGGTCATGAGGATGACCTTGGTTAAGGGGTAGAGCTCTTTTGATTTTTTCAGAAGCGCGATCCCGTCCATGCCGTCCATCTTCAGGTCGGTCACCATGAGATCAAAGTGTTTAGTACGAAGAATCTCAAGCGCCTTCAGCCCGTTCAGGGCAGGTGTGACCCGGTAACCGAAAACCTCCATGGCAAGAGAAACAACCACTAGCACCTCGGGATTATCGTCCACCACGAGCACCTCGTAGCCACCAGGGGACTCATGCTCCCCTTCTCCGAATTCCTCTTCACACTGAAAACACTGCATACCGTTGGTTTCCATGGGATCCTCCATTGATCGACTTCCCTTCCGGCAATCCGGGCCCAATTCACCGTTATTGATGTCTGAGAACGGCTATTACCGGTCTAGAGAAGACGTAAAGCATTTCTGATCACCCTTGTTCCTGCGACTTTCTTGTCTTACATACCCCAGAGCAAACCATGTGCCAGGAGGCGGTGTGAAGATAAACCATCAAAATAGTTGGATTTAGCCTTTATGCGAGTAGAAAGGGAGGGATACGGGTGGAGGATTTTTCATACAGAAGAGAGGAGGGTCAAAGGACCTCTTTTTTCATAAGCACCTGCAATGACCAGTTTACTGAGGTGAAGGCTTTTTCATACGTCCCTTTCCATATCCTGCTGTTTTCTGAATGAGTCGGGTTCGAGATCATATTTTTTGAGAAGTTCGTAGAGGTCAGCCCTGTACTTTCCGGCCAATTTTGCTGCAAGAGAAACGTTTCCCTCAGTCATACCAATAAGCTGGATCAGATACTGTTTTTCGAATTCATCCTTTGCGTCTTTGAAGGACTTGATCTTGTCAGGATCCGAATTCCTGCCGGGAAGAACAAGATCCTCTGTAATCCTGCTGCTCGTCGCCATAGCCACAGCGCTTTCAATGCTGTTTTCCAGTTCTCTCACATTACCCGGCCAGGAATGCAGCATTAGTTTCCGAAGCGCATCAGAGGAAAAATCGACGATTGTCTTTTCGGTTTTCTGCAGTTTTTTCTTCAGGAAATGTCTTGCAAGCAGTGGAATATCCTCTTTTCTCTCCCTCAGCGGAGGTATCCGGATGGGAACCACATGGAGGCGATAAAAGAGATCCTCCCTGAAACGTCCTTTGGCCACTTCCATTTCGAGGTCCTTGTTTGAAGCCGCAATGACCCTCGCATCCACCTTGACAATCTTATTCCCCCCGAGAGGGTAAAAGGCCATCTCCCCCAGAGCTCTCAAGAGTTTTGCCTGCATGGACAACGGCATTTCGGAAACCTCGTCCAGAAAAAAGGTCCCCTTGTGCGCCTGTGCGAAGAGCCCCTTTCGACTGTTTTGTGCTCCGGTGAAAGCCCCCTTTTCATGCCCGAAGAGCTCGCTTTCAAGAAGGCTCTCCGGAATGGCCGCACAGTTGATGGCTACAAAAGGGCCGTCTTTCCGTTGGCTTGAAAGATGAAGGGACTTGGCGACCAACTCCTTCCCTGTCCCGCTTTCGCCGCTGATGTATACAAAAGAATCCACCTGTGCGGCCTGAGATACCTGAGCAAGAACCTTCTTCATGGCTTCGCTGTTCCCAATGATATTTTCGAAGCCATACCGTTCGTTGACAATACTCCTGAGTCTTTCTACCTCCTTCGAAAGCCGACTCTTTTCGGAACAGTGCTTGATCTGCAGCAGCAGCCCCTCGAAATCGAAAGGCTTGGTGAGATACCCGTAGGCGCCTCTTTTCATGGCCTCCACCGCTCCTTCGATGGAGCCATAAGCCGTAAGGATGATGACCGGCAATTCCGGATTGATTCCGAGGAGATCTTCCATAAGGGCCACTCCGCTCTTCCCCCCCAGCCTGTAATCAAGCAGGGCCATATCGAAAACCGACTCACGGGCGATCTCTAAAGCCTTATCCGGGGACTTGGATGCGGTGACCTCGTAACCTTCCACCTCCAACCTCATTTTCATGAGCGTCAGAATGCTTTGATCGTCATCCACTACGAGTATCTTTTCCACCATCCCTCCTGAACCAAAACAGAAACGAGCTATTACGCAGAGCAGAAAGAGTGAGAGGATTCCCTGCAGCTGCAGGGGCCTTCAATCAGGGCGAACTCTTTCTTCTTTTCTCCTCCATCAAGAGGTCGATTTTCTTGAGATCCGACAATTGGGCTTCCAGTTGCTCGAGTCGGGTCTGAAGCTCGGAGATCTGCAACTGTAAGTGCTCCATCGCGGCCTTCCTGCTGCTCACACTCCTGTGATATCGGGCAATGCTTTTCTTCTTCTCGTCTATCTCTTTTTCCAGTTTGACAAGGGTCTGCTCTTTTTCATCGTAGGTTTCTTCAAGTGAATGCAGCCTCTTCTTCAATTTGACCGCGTTCTTCAGTATCGAGACACATACCTCGGCCTGAGTTCTCATTGGGCTATCCGGAAATTCCGCTGCAAGCGCTTCGAAGGAATAAATCGCCTTTTCGTAATCTGCGTCTGGATTCTCGGGATAGGCGTAGAGCAACCCGATCTGGAAGAGCGCCTGATCCCCCAGGAGGTCATGGTACCGATGATACACCTCCATGTTCTGCGCCAGGGCGGCTTTGTAATCGCCGGACTGCAGAGACAGATCCGAGGCTCTGAGCTGTTCCCTTCCCTGATACAAGGAGGCCGCACAACTTGACAAAAACAAGGAAACCATCATGCCAGCGGCAAGGTAAAAGAGAAGGTGCTTCCCTTTCCGGGCGCGCTTTCTGCCCATATTTTCCCCCCATGATCCGTTACGATATGCCTCGCGATGGAGAGCCCCAGTCCCGTTCCGGAAGTTCCTTTTTCTGCATGGACCCTTGTGAAGCGATCGAAGATCTGCTCCAGCCTGTCCTGAGGTATTCCGATACCCGTGTCACATACGGAGACCCTCGCGAACCCGGACTCTCCATTCAAGAGGGATGCTTCGATCGCGATTCTTCCTTTTCCAGGCGTAAATTTCAACGCATTCCCCAAGAGATTCTCAACGACTTGAGAAATTCTGTCCGGATCCATTCTAACCGGGCCAAGATTTGGGAGGGGGTCGACTTCCAGTCGGATGTTGCGTTTCTCTGCAAGCGGCGCAAGCTTGAGCACCGCAAACCGGATCACGCCGGCCAAATCGCAATTCCTGAACTGGTAATCCATCATCTTGGCTTCCATCCTGGAGAGATCCAGAAGACGATTAACCGTTCCGATGAGCCTTTCGCACTCGGTTTGTATAATCCGCAGGATCTCTTTTTCCTTTTCCGGTGACCCTTTGAAGGAACCCTGCGACAGCATGCCCGACGCCGCCTTCATGGAGGTGAGCGGCGTTCGGAGTTCGTGGGATACATGGCTGATGAAATCCCTTTTCAGATCATCCATCTCCTTCAGTTTCTCGCCCATGGTGTTAAAATCGTCGGCCAGATCCTGAATTTCGGGAGGCGCCGGGCCAAGAGGAACTTTTTGGTAACTCCCTTTGGCGATCTCCTTGGTCTTGCTTTTCAGGAGGGAAATGGGTTTGACAATGGAGCGTGTCATGGCCAGCGAGAGCAGGACTCCAACAACGATGGTCAGGGCTGCGGTCACAGTGATCACCCTTACGACCCTGTAGGCGATACGGTCGGAGATGGCCACCTTTCGGTCTCTTTCAATCCGCATCCGCATGATGATCTTTTTGATATCCGCATTCATCTCGTTTACAAGGACTTCTCTCTCTTCAAGCTCCTGACCTGGATCCTGACGGCCATCAGAAATTCTGCTGTAAAGCTCGAAGCGGCCTTTCACATTATCAATCAGCAGAGCGTCTTCCTTTCCGGCTGCCGCTGAGAGCCTCCGGATCTCTTCCCGGAAAAGAGGGACCATTTTCAGGAACTCCCAATAAAAATCGGCATCGCCGGTGATGGCGTACTTCTTTTCAAACCCAAGAAGCGATAGGAGGGTCTCCTGCATCCGTTCCGCGGTCCTGATGATGAGACCGTCAACCTCGGCCACCTCGCGGTTGATCTGCGAAAGTTCCCCCAAGGTGACGGTGACATACGCGCCCATGAAGATCACGAAACACATGATTACGAGGTAGACGGCGGCGGTTCTTTTGAAGATCGTGAAGGACATCACAAACGCTCTTTAAAAATTATGGCGTGCCGGATTCTAGCAGAAGGATGTACGAGATGACAAACGCTATCCTCAAGAGCGACTGTCTTTTTCAGAGAATGTCCTATTGAAAAAGCTGTGTCAAGTGTGTCCGATCCCCGGGAATAAGGCGGAAAGGAGTTACAATTCCTTTAACGGCAATTCTCAGTCGGTTGACTTCGAGGTGTCCTGACTTAGGTTGTTTAATAAATTGGAGGTGGGTATCATGAACGAGAACTGCCGTTATGCAAGATATGTCAATCTCCTTGTCGGGCTCATCCTGATGGGGCTGGGGTTGGTGTTTGCATTTACAGGTTTGACAATATTTCCCTTGATCGGGTTCTACTTTGCCGTACCGGTCATTGTTGGTTCTTTCTATTTTCTCTTGGCACCCTCTGACAAGAGCTGTTTCGTATCCTGAGGAAGATCGTTCTAAGAACAGAACTGCCTATTGACTGTGCGGCGCTGACAGATTAAACAAGAAGGACTCACTACAGCTTCGAGGTATAAAGTTTGCCTTTTACAGCCAGCCACGCGGCGGCTGCTGCTCCATTCGCAAGGTTTGGATTCAATCTTTCTGCCCTGGTGATCGGGAGTTTCAGCCCTGATTTTATCTATTTCATTCTCCTTGCCCCCCTTGGACATTCCACCCACACCATCCAGGGGGTTTTCCTTTTCTGTGTGCCTGCGGGTCTGGGCGTGCTCTGGGTCTATCACTCCCTCTTGAAGGCGCCCCTCGCGGCCCTTTTCCCGGACCCGCTCGGGAAAGCACTCCTCGATCCAAATCCTCAACACAGGGTCGTTTCGATTCGGAGACTCCCGGCTCTGGCAGCTTCTGTTGCTCTCGGCGCTTTCACGCACCTCCTGTGGGACGGCTTCACGCACGAGAGCGGCTGGGCGCTGACGCTTTTGCCTTTTCTGAAAGTGAACGTGATCGACCTGGGTTTTGAACAGGTGCCCTTCACAAGGGTTCTCCATCACGCAAGTTCTCTGGTTGGACTCGTCTGGATTGCGCTCAAGGCCAGAGCCCATCTGAATGGGTGCGGCTGTGGAAAAAGAGAAATCCTGAGAAGCGCAACCACCTCCTTCGTGTTTTTATCCGGAGCGGCGGTTCTTGGCATTCTCTATGTCTGGATGCAGGGTCAGCCGATTACCGGGTTTGATGAATTGCGCCGATCGACGATCCGGGCCTTGATTGCCTCCGGCACATTCCTGAGTGCTATCCTCGCCTGTTACGGGATCCTTTGGCGCATAATGAAGGCTAGAGCAGCAGAAGTTGAGAAGGGATGAAGTTGAGAACTTCTGTTTCGCGCTGCGCTTTGCCTGCTACAGCCAGTACCTGAACAGCCATGCAGCACGCTCCTTCACACGATCGCTGAGCGGTCTCTTTTCCCATTGCTCCGGGATGACTTCATCGGATTTCGAAAGATCGTATTCAAACACCCTCTCCATTTTTTCACCGAAATCCTTTCCAAGGACAACCGCGTTTATCTCGTAATCGTGGAGAAAGCTGCGCACATCCATGTTGCTGGACCCGACCGTGGACCATACCCCGTCAATTACCGCGGTTTTGGAGTGGAGCAGTGCACCCTTTCTTTCATAAAGTCTGACACCGGACTTGAGCAGCTCAGAATAGTTGGCTCTCGCTGCATGAAAGGGCATCCAGAAATCGCTGAAGTCCGGCAAGATGATCTTCACACTTACACCTCTCATGGCCGCATCTGCGATTGCCTTGAGCATGCCACTCTCCAGCACAAGGTATGCATGGGTAAGATGGATGGACTTTTCCGCATGGGCTATGGCCGAGATGTATGCTGCATAGATGTTGGAGATCGGTTGATCGGGCGAGCTGGCGATGACGCGAACCAGAGAATCCCCTTCCTTCTCAAGACGCGGGAAATACTCGCTCCCCAAAATCTCAGGACCGCCCTGGGATCTCCATGTCTCCAGGAAAAGCCGCTGAAACTCCCAGACCGCTGGTCCTTCCACCTGCACATGGGTGTCCCGCCAATAGTACTTCAACTGCGGGTCCTTTTCCCCCCAGAGCACGGAGGACGAGCTCTTTGAATAGACGCGATAGAAATTGATTCCTCCTGTAAAGGCGATTTTTCCGTCCACCACCAGAATTTTCCTGTGATCCCTGTTGTTGGCATCCCCCCAACTGAGCAGGTCAAGGAACCTGACTGGATTGAACTCGAGCACATTCAATCCGTTCGCCTTCATGCGCTCGAAGAACTCCTTCGGGGTTTTTTTGGCTCCGAAGCTGTCATAGATGATATTCACTCGCACGCCTTCCTGCTGTTTTCGGATCAGAAGGTCGGCCAGGGGTCTCCCCACCTCATCATCCCGGATGATGAATGTCTCCAGGTTGATATGGTCTTTAGACTTTTCGATTGCCTCGCTCATGGCGGTGAAGGTCTCCGGTCCATCGCATAGAAGCGTGACTTTATTGCCTGCAATCAGAGGCTGGCCGCTGAGAGTCTCAACAATGGTGATATGACGGCTCAACAGGTCTGTGGGACCCGCATCCTGCCTTAGCCGGTTGATCAAGGCATGGCTTTCTTTCATGGAAAGCGGCCCGGATGGACCTGCCACACTCGGAGGGGCCTCTGTAAGGTCCTGGCGGGCGGCCATATCCCGGATGTCCGGGAGGAATCCGCACCCCAGGAAAGAGAGCAGGCATAAGCTTGAAATGAAAATGAGTACTGCAAGAAACTTACGGCCGGTCCCGTATCCCGGTTTGGCAGGACGGACAATATTATCGTCGTGTCCCACAAGCTTGTCCTCCCGACCGAAGGAAGAGATCTTGTATTTCCCTCTGAGGATAAGATTCCTCCCTCCGTTCGAAAGGACATCATGGACAAAGAACTTCTCGGACACGACCTTAATTTTCATTGTTCAGGAACCTCAAGAGATTCCGCTCCGAAAGGTAGAGCTTGTCATCGTGGGTTTTCAGGATGACTTCACGCCTGATCAGAAAATAAAGCGCCTGGGGTTTGTAGTCCCGCATGAATCGAATCGCGAAAATGCGGGTATCGAGTTTCATCTCGCCCGGCGACTTGGCACCATCCCAGCTTATCGCCCCATGGTTTCGGAAGATCTCCACAATCTGGTCGATGGCTGATTTGAACCGCCAGCCGCCTATGATCAATGCCAGGAGATAGGCCATGATCAGGAACAGAAACATGGCCGCATAATTTGGCTCTTCTGTCATCTTCTTCATACCGACTGCAGTTTATCGAAACAGCCGTGACGCTTCAGTTCTTTGAAAATGGCATCACCTCTCTATCTCATAGAGCTAAGGTGCCACAAATAGACAATAATCATCGGGGTTTAAAACTCGATATGGGATGAAATAGGTATTTTTGGGTACAGGCGGATGTACAGGAGTTTTTCAATTCTTACATATGGAAGAACATTACTAAATTCGTAGATATTTTCTTGACAGCCTGCAGCGAAAAAATATATCTGTGACCCCATGATCCTCTTTTTCCTTCCGCTCCTTCTGCGCTCCCGATGACTTGTTGTTAACCTGTATGGGTACTTGCTGCCGGTATCTTCCTGTGACTGAACACCTCGGAGGAAGAGCGGAACAGGGTCAAAATGCCGGGGCCGTTCATATTTAGCCCTCCGGCCGGTGTGTTCCCGAAAACCCCAGATCAGACATTGGATCGGCCCTTTTCCCCGAGGAAAAGGTTTTAGGATACCCACATCAAAGGAGGAGTTTATGGTTTCTCTGAACGTGAACGGCAAGGTGTACAACGTGGATGTCCCCCCTGACGCATCCCTGCTCTGGGTCCTCCGGGACCAGCTCAAGCTCACGGGCACGAAGTACGCCTGTGGGATCGGGGAATGCGGGGCGTGCACAGTGCACGTCGACGGCAAGGCGGAGCGTTCCTGCGGCATGACCGTGGCTGACGTGAAGGGGAAGAAGATCACCACCATCGAAGGGCTTTCAGACACGCACCCGGTGAAAAAGGCCTGGATCAAGGAGCAGGTCGCCCAGTGTGGTTACTGCCAGCCTGGGATCATCATGCAGGTTGCATCCCTTCTTTCCGAGACTCCCGAGCCGGAAAAAGTCATCCAGAAGATGGACGATGTGATCTGCCGGTGCGGAACTCATTTGAGGATCAAGAAGGGTATCAAGACCGCTGCCCGGATGATGAGAAAGGAGGGCAAGGCATGAAAAAAGCATCTATCTCAAGACGTACCTTCCTTAAGGGTTCTATGGCTGCGGGCGGCCTGACCATAGCCGTTTCCGTCACTCCCTTTGGTTACACCCTCCTGAATGCGGCCGAGAAGAAGGACCTTTCCGCCTTTGGTCCCAGCGTGTGGTACAAAATCACCCCCGACAACAAGGTGACCATAACCATCGGCCAGTCTGAGATGGGACAGGGCGTGCTGACCTCCCAGTCCATGATCATCGCGGATGAGCTGGAGGCCGATTGGGGAAAGGTCGCGATCAGGCAGGGCGAAGCGTTGGACGGTCTCAAGAGCCCTCTCTTCAAATCTCAGATTACGGTGGCAAGCCAGAGCATCAGGGCCTTTTATGACGCCCTTCGAAATGCGGGCGCCGCAGGCAGGGCCATGCTCGTCCAGGCGGCTGCGGAAACGTGGAAGGTTCCCGTGTCCGAGTGTAAGGCCATGAAGGGCGCCGTGCACCACGTAGACGGCAAGAAGTTTCTGACCTATGGCCAGCTCTGCGATAAAGCGGCCAAGCTGGAGGTCCCCAAGGAACCGGTCCTCAAAAAGGAAGGCGAGTTCCGCTACATGGGCACTGCGATGCCCCGGGTGGACGTACCCGAGAAGACGAAGGGCAAGGCGGTCTACGGCTATGACGTCAATGACGGCAACGTCAAGGGATTGAAGGGGATGCTCTACGCGGTGGTTGCCAAGCCCCCTGCATACGGCGCAAAGGTCATGTCCTTCGATGCCAAGGATGCCGAGAAGGTAAAAGGGGTGGTGAAGGTCCTGCAGATCCCCATGGGGGTTGCCGTGTGCGCCACGTCCACCGAGGCGGCCCTGAAAGGGAGAGACGCCCTGAAGGTGCAGTGGGACAAGGGAAAGATGCCCGACCTCGACGACAAAAAGGTCGAGCAGGTTCTGATAGGAGACCTGGAAAAGCAGGGCGCCAAGGTCCACAGTGTGGGGGACGCGAAAAAGGGTCTGGCCGAGGCGGCGAAGAAGGTGGAGGCTACCTACTACGTTCCCATTGTCGCCCATGCCACCATGGAGCCCATGAACACCACGGCCTGGGTTCGGAAGGACCGCTGCGACATCTGGGCGGGCACACAGGCCCAGACAGGGGATCAGGCCACGGCGATGAAAATCACCGGCCTTCCCCAGGAGAAGGTCTTTGTCCATACGACCTTCCTCGGGTGCGGGCTGGGAAGGAAGACCTCCAGGCCGGATATCGTGCCCGAAGCCGTGACCATCTCCAAGGCCCTGGGAAAGCCCGTCAAGGTGGTGTGGACGCGCGAAGACGATTTCAAGTACGACTTTTTCCGGGCGCCCATTGCCCACCGGATTCAGGGCGGCCTCGACGGACAGGGCCGGTTGACCACCTGGTCCCACATGGGATCGAGTGTTTCCATCACCAGGAGCGCGAACCCGGCGGCCGAGCTGAAAGGCGGGGTCGACTGGTACAACATGTGGGGCCTGTGGATGGGTCCGACGAAGCGGCTCCAGTGGAACGCCGAGATGCAGTATGAGATGCCGAACTTCAATGTTGAATTCTACCTGTCCGACCTTCCCATGCCGGTCTGTCCATGGCGCTCGGTCACCGTTGCCCAGTATGTGTTTGCCATCGAGAGCTTTATGGATGAACTGGCCAAAGCCGCCGGAAAGGACCCCCTGGAGTTTCGCCTCCAAAGCCTGAAAAACAACAAGCGGGCCAGCCGCGTGCTCGAGACCGTGGCTCAGAATGCAGGATGGGGGAAATCTCTTCCCAAGGGCCAGGGCCGTGGAATTGCCATGGGCGCCTGTTTCGGGACATGGGTGGCGCAGGTGGCGGACCTCTCAGTGGACAAGAACACCGGCAAGATCAAGGTCCACAAGGTGTATGTTGCTGTAGATTGCGGGCCGGTTGTAAACCCGGGGCCGATCGTGGAGCAGATGGAATCCGGTGTCATCATGGGCCTCAGCACGGCGCTCAAAGAGCAGGTCAAGTTCGGCAAGGGCGGGGTGGCCACTTCGAATTACGAAGACTACCCGATCATTCGTATGAGCGAGGTGCCCGACGACATCGAGGTCCAAATCATCAAAAGCACGGACAAGATCGGCGGGATCGGCGAGCCTGGCGTTACACCGATTGCGGCGGCGGTGGCGAATGGTTTCTACAATGCAACGGGCGTCAGGATAAGACGCATTCCTATGACTCCTGAAACCGTCCTGGCAGCCTTGAAGAAAGCCTGATCATCCACTCATATTTCATTTTCCAGAAACAAGGACGCCGCCCAAAAAGGGCGGCGTCCTTGTTTCCGCTTTCCGCAAGGAGCTGCCGGCTACAAGAAGGGATATCTCACCAAAAGGGATTATGCGAACGTTCTCCTAAACAGTTCGGCGATTGCTCTCTTGCCGTTCTCCTCTAGAAACCGCGTCCCCGTTCCTGTGAAATGAACGTGTCTGATGACCGGTTCGTCCCCTCCTTTGCACTCAACCCACTCCATCTGTTTCCACACGAACCACGAATTCCGTTTCTGATCGAATACGTACAAAGGTTTGTTGCAGAGTTTTGCAAACTCAGCGCCCCATCCCGTACCTCCCTTAACGGTCTTGTCCTCCTGGATCTCTCCTACTACGTAGATCTCCCGCCCACTGTTGATCTGATACCAGATCGTCTGCAGGATTTTCCGGAAGGTCGGGCTTTCGGTGTAGCGGCGATTCATCAATCGGGAAATGTATTCCAGGCTTACGTCTCCATTTTTCAGTTCATCCTCATTCAGGACGCGCAAGCCTCGTTGGCGAATGATGGAATGTCCTTCAAACGTAAAATTCACCTCTTCTATTCCAAATCGCTCGGCGTTCGCCCCGAACTCCGCTTCAGCCCCTTTAATGCCACCGCTGAACAATATACAATCTTCCTTCTTCATCCTCGTCCCTTTCTCTAAGACTTTCTTTTCTTCACACTAACAGATAAAGCTTGGCTTCACCATCTTTAAGCGTTTACCGATTAAAGACATGGTGTTGTGCCGCGGCCCATAAAAGTGTACTCTGTTCTGCAGCCCGGAGATAGGAAGCAGGCCCCACACCGCACTGCTCTGCCGCGCGGAAAAGGAGTGAGGATTTGGGGTCCGGAGGTTCGGGTTTGGTTATCCAAAACAAAGAGGATGCCGAGTTATGGTTCCATCCTGGAGCAAAATGGATCACCTGAGCTATTTGAAAAATCGTTCTGTTTTTGAATATGACAGCAACGATCCGGCCGGCGAAACAGCCCTGGTTTGCGCTTCCTGCGGTCATCCCGTAACGAGCGTCTCGGAAAAGACCGATGTTCGCGGCCGGCACGATCGCGCCTTCTCCTACTATCGCCAGATCGTCCGACTGGGATGTTTTCGAAACGCCCCGGGATGTCTGGGCGTCCAGGGGATTTCCCACGGTTATTCCTGGTTTCGCGGGTATGCGTGGCAGATCCAGGTCTGCAGAAATTGTCTTACACAACTTGGCTGGAAATATACCTCAGAGGATGAGAGCTTTTACGGCTTGATATTCGAGACGTTGCGCGAAGCAGAAGCAGGACAAGAAAACGGTACGGCGGCTTGATATGAACTCAGACTTTTCCTCTCAAGAAGACCAGCCTTTTTTCTACGGTTACATCATCATCTTTGCGTGCTTTCTTATCCAGAGCATAGGTGTCGGGACCTACATCGCCTTTGGGGTATTTTTCAAGCCCCTGCTTTCCGAATTCGGGTGGTCCAGGGCCACGGTTTCAGGTGCTTCCAGCCTCGCCTATTTTCTCATGGGGGTGCTTGGGGTCTTTTCAGGGTTCGTGAACGATCGGTTCGGACCTCGCGCACTCATGGGGGTGACGGCTCTATTTTACTGTGCAGGCTACGTGCTTCTCTCCCAGGTGCAGGCCGTATGGCAGCTCTATCTTTTCTATGGTGTGGTATTGGCAATAGGGCTCAGCCCCATTGACGTGATCCCCATGACCCTCACGGCCCGCTGGTTTGTGCGGAGAAGGGGAATCATGACCGGCATCGTGAAGGTGGGCACCGGTGCCGGCCAGATGACCATACCGCTTATAGCCGGGTTCTTCATTCTAAACTACGGCTGGCGGCAGGCCGGCGTCCTCATCGGCATTGGAGCAGCCGTCATCCTTTTCGGCGCCGGGCTGTTGTTGCGCCGCGATCCGGCCCAAATGGGGCAAATGCCGGATGGGGGCTACGCTCCGGTACAAGGCCTGATGGAGCAACAGGAAGCGGGTCTAAGCCTGCGGGAGGCTGCCCGCACGTTGCCGTTCTGGCTTTTTTGCGCAATGAACTTCATGGTGTTCAGCTGTCTGCTCACCACAATGCTGCACATTGTCCCTCACGGAAGCGATATGGGTCTGGATCCCATTAAAGCGGCAGGCCTCCTGTCCACAATCGGTGGCATGAGCATGGCAGGCAGGCTCGTGACCGGTTATGCTATCGACAGGATCGGCACCCGGAAGTCCATGACCATTTGCCTGATCCTGCTGATTTCCGGTTTTCTCTGGCTGCAGGCGGCCGGGAGCATATGGATGCTCTATCTTTTTGCCGCAGTGTACGGCATCGCCCATGGTTCCTATTTCACCGTGATGTCGCCCATAGTGGCCGAGCTCTTCGGTCTCGCCTCCCATGGAGCTATCCTGGGGATCGGTTTCTTGTTTGGAAACCTCGGGGGTTCCATCGGTCCGGTTTTGGCGGGTCTTGTCTTCGACACCGTCCGGAGCTACCGACCCGTGTTCCTGACGATGATCGGCTTAGCCGTCGGAACCCTGATTCTGGCGAACATCCTG
>Ga0209164_1001183_pt1 | contig 37022 bp, 38 predicted proteins | sample MTBNYHSulfiMetaG_FD_187458 | JGI IMG/M metagenome (GOLD analysis project Ga0209164, IMG submission 187458) | Enrichment culture microbial communities from rom New York Harbor, USA that are MTBE-degrading - MTBE-NYH (New York Harbor Sulfidogenic)... | ecosystem: Environmental > Aquatic > Marine >... | reverse complement strand
AACAAGGAAATATTATAATTATATCAAAAGAGGGAGCAGATAAAGAAATAACAACTTACGACATTACAAACTATCCGAATCCATACAACCCACAGACAACAATAAGATTCCAACTGCCTCAAGAAGGGTTTGTAACAATAAAAGTATATGATGCGATAGGAAAAGAAGTAGCAACATTACTAAACGAAGAAAAAGACAGCGGTATATACGAACTAAGATTCAACGGAATAGACTTACCGAGCGGCATGTATATATACACAATAAAAGTAAATGACTACTTTGCTTCGAAGAAGATGTTACTCGTGAAATAGCTTTTCATATTTTACGAGTAATCCCGACTTGTCGGGACTGCTCGTGAAATAGTATCAAGACATAAGACACAAGATTATAACCGCAGACTTGTTTGCCGATAGGCAGGCTTCACATCTGCGGTTTTTTTTATTATGCCAATCTTTTATTTGTCATACCATTATCACATATTTGTTTTTCATTTCACTAAATAAAATTACTTGTGAATCCTTGGAAAGGAATTAAAGGTCTTCCTAAAAACATTTGGCTTATATCCATTGCATCGCTTATTAACAGAAGCGGTACGATGGTTATTATATTCCTTACGTTGTATGTTTCGCAGAGTTTGGAGGAGAGTGCTACATTAGCCGGACTTGTAGTAGCTGTTTACGGACTCGGTGCATTTATATCCGCACCTTTCGTCGGCAGATTGAGCGACAAGATAGGCGAAATTCTATTAATGAAAATATCCTTGTTCGGCTCCGCGGCTTTTCTTTTTATTTTTTCATTTATACATGATTATTACTTAATACTTCTATTAAGTTTTTTGTGGTCAATAATAAACGAAGCATTCAGACCGGCAAGTTTATCATTTATTTCAAACGAAAGTTCATCGGCGCAAAGAAAGACCGCATTTGCGTTATACCGGCTCGCAATTAATTTAGGGATGAGTATCGGTCCGGTTATCGGCGGTGTGCTAAGTGAAATAAGTTACAGTCTATTATTTTATGTTGATGCCGCAACGTGTCTTGCTGCCGCAATTTTTCTAATGGTAGTTAAATGGGATTTAAGAAAAAAACCGGGCGTAGAACAAAAAGTAGATTTTGTTGAAAAGAAAACTGCATTTTTCTCTGCATTATCAAACAAAGCATTTTTATATTTTCTTTTAGCGGCTCTGCCGGTATCAATTGTATATATGCAGTCAATGTCAACTCTTCCTTTATATGTTGTAGAATATTTGGGATTTTCAAATTCAACATTCGGGCTGCTAATTGCAGTCAATACCGTTTTGATAATTCTAATTGAACTTCCTCTAAATGCGTCAATGACAGGGTGGAAAGACGAGAACTCATTATATCTCGGAATAGTTTTAACCGGTATCGGTTTCGGGGCACTGATTTTTGCAGATACAATTACAATACTTGTAATAACTATTGTTATTTGGACTTTCGGAGAAATGATTTTCTTCCCCGGTGCCGCAACAATGGCTTCGGAACTTGCACTGGAAAATCGAAAGGGTGAGTTTATGGGATTCTATCAAATGGTATTCAGTCTTTCTTTTATGTTAGCTCCTTATGTCGGAACGTTCATCTATGATAAATTTAGTCCAACTGCTTTGTGGGCGGCGACTTTCTTTTTCAGTTTAGTTAGTATGTTATTTGTTTACTTATCGGAAAAAGCTAAGCGAGTAAATACCTAAGCCTAAAACAATGTATTTGATCTATTCATTTACCAGATTTTATATTGTAACTAACCTTACGCATAAACCTGGAAGGTCGTCAGATCGTTAGATTCCGCAGAATCTAACGGATTCTACGAACTTCGCTCGCTAGAGTCCGGAGACTCCAACGGAGTCTTCGACCGAACTCTGGCGAGTCACTTGTTTTTGACCTTCCGGGCTGCCTTTAATAATTTGCTTGTTGAATTAATCACCGAACAAAATTTTTCTATCTCTTTCACTGCCGGCGTTATACCAATCTTCCGGAACAACTTTCCAATTATCGGACTTCTCAATAAAAACCGTTCCTTTATTTTCGATCCACTTCATTAAATAGTAACGAAGATCTTTCTCGGTAGAGTTAATAACTCTTTCGTTTAATTTATTGTGTTCAATACCGGCTCCGTTGGTTAAATGATTTCCCCCGCCGTTGCCTCTATAAGAATTAACCGCAACTGTGTAAATGCCGCTTTCATCAAAAACTTGTCCGTCAGAAAATCCCTCGACAGTAATTCTTTCTCCAACCGGTTTAGAAACATCCACTATATAATCGATTCCTTCGGCAGTGTCGAAATTGTAATATCGGTTTTTCAGCATGGGTGTATTGCTTCTTTCCGACCAAATTAAATCTCCGTTCTCATCTTTTTCAAAAAGAAGCAGGTGATCGTTTTGGTTCTTCATTTCATTAAACCAAATTGAATATGAATATTCGAGATAATCTATAATTTCTTTACCGCTTAGTTCTATTGTGTAAAGAAGATTTTCATATTTATAAAGATTAAACATGTCACGGACATAAACCTCGCCTTCTTTTATTTCCGAATTTATAGAGAGTGGGGCGGTGAAGGATATATCAGCACCGGTTAACTCTATTTGTATTGAATGAATTAAATCGGAAAAGTCGGCATCGCCGAATAAAGCATCGTTTGATGATATAGTTTTGGAAAATATACCAATCGGTTTTGAAACATAATCTTTCGTCTGCCGGTATGCATATTTGAATTTTTCCATAAACTCTTCATCCGGGTTGTAATCTTTTGTTTCGATAATATCTCCGGCTAAAGTCGATTCCCATTTCCCGGATTCAATATTAAAATTCATCTCAACTAATGCTTCTGCAGCAGTAGCGGCATAACCTTTTGTACCTAAAATCAAAACATCTTTACCGGATTTATCTTGAACAAATTTATTCCACCCTTGATGATCATGTCCGACAAAAAGTATATCGAATCCCTCAACTTGTTGAGCAACAAGTAAAGAAGCGTTCTCATTTTTGTATGTGTCTGCGTCAGCTTTGTTATAAGTGTAATCAACCCCGGCATGAAAAAGACCGACAAGCAAATCGGGATTTTCTTTTTCTGTAATGACAGCAACCCATTTTTGAGCAGATTCAATCATATCTTCAAAATGCATTCCTTCCCAAATTTTTTCGGGCAGCCAGTGAGGAATATGAGGTGTAATTAATCCAAGAACGGCAATCTTTATTCCATCCTTTTCAATTATTGTATATGGTTGAAAATACGGTTCACCGGGTTCTTTATTTACGGCATTAGCAGCTAGCCATGGAAAATCAAATTCATCAACAAGCTTATCGTAAACAGGGTGCCCCGCTTCAATATCGTGGTTCCCGATTGTTGCCGCATCATATTTCATAAAATTCATTATACTTGAAAGTATATGTGTTGTGTCCGGTCGTTCAAAATTGTAATAGTAAACTACAGGCTGCCCCTGAAGTATATCACCGTTATCAAGTAAAATTACATGCATGTGTTCTTTTTCTCTTTCCTGCTTAACATAACTGAAAATTTGTGCTAAAGAATTTTGAGCAGGTTGGTCATTAATAAAATCGTACGGAAAAATTTGTCCGTGTATATCGCTTGTTTCAATTAACTTAAAAGTTACGGTTTGTGCATTAAGCGAGATTGCGAATAAAATTAATACTAATATTTTTTTCATTTTTTATCCTTTGCGCCTTCGTGGTTAAGTTACAAGATAAATCAACTGCAGAGAGGCTATGTTTGATTATTTAATTTTTCTTACAATATCTTCCAGCCCGTTAAGTTTTATTTCATAAAGAAGCCTAAGCATTTGACCGAGTTTGCCTTCGGGGAATCCCTTTCTTTCAAACCATTCAAGGTAATAGGAAGGGAGGTTAATTAATTTTGTTCCCGTATATTTTCCGAAAGGCATTTGGAAACTATTGAGTTCCTTTAATAATTCTTTTTGTTTTTCAATCTCAGGTATCATTGCAGAGAAGATATATATTTTTGAATTAGTTTTTTTGAACCGCCGCCTAAACTTAATATGGTTCTTAATGCTTGATCGACAGGAATATCAATAATAGTAATCTGTTCTTTTTTAACATGGTAAACAAATCCTGCCGTGGGTGCCGGACCCGATGGAATAAATACCGTATAACTTCCGTCTGAATGTTCATCCGTTACAAATGCTGTCATTAGTGTTTCGTTCCCGAAAAGTTTAACAAGCGCAACTGCTTTAAATAAATTTTTCTCCTCACCGAATATTTGTAAAACGGTTTCTTTAATGATCCTGTACCCGAAAATTTTAGAAAGGAATTTTTTTTCAAAAAATTCAATAGAGAGTTTCCCCATTTCGGTTTTAACAAAAAGTCCGACTAAGAAGAAAATCAATATTATAAAAATTAATGCAAAGAACGATGCCACAAACTCGTTTATTCTTGTGGTTTCAATCAGCAAATTTGTTATTGGACGAATATAACCGGTGACTGCTTCAAACATCCAATTAAGAACCATTAGTAAAATCACAATAGGAAGTACAATTAGGAATCCACCGAATAATGTTGTACGTAAAAAAGTTTTTAAATTGTGCATATATCCTCCGCGTAACCAATATTAAAATAACAAATATTTCTCTGCTGTATAAAATTATCGAAGATCATTTCGCTAAATTTCTCTTTACAGTTAATAGTTTCTCTTTTATACTTGCAATATGCAATGGTATGAAATAATCGGTTATGTAGGATCTTTTTTAATAGCGGTTTCCTTAACTATGAAAAACATTTGGAAACTGCGTAAGATAAATTTGCTTGGTGCGGCAACATTTGCAACTTACGGTGCAATTATTGGTGCATACCCCGTGCTTATCCTAAATAGTTTTATTTCTTTAGTTGATATTTATTATTTATGGGGAATGTATAGAAAGCGAGATTACTTCACTCTTTTACCGACCAACGGTCCCCAAGGTAAATATTTACTTAAATTTTTGGATTTCTACGGTAAAGATATTGCTGCGATATTTCCAAACTTCAAAAAAGAAGATCATTCCGATGCACAGTTTTATTTTATTCTAAGAAATATGATTCCAACCGGTCTTTTTGTTTTTAAGGAAGAAGATCACGAAACCATACATATACTTTTAGATTACGCTATCCCGGATTACCGAGATTTGAAGAACGCTAAGTTTCTATATTTTACCGCAGATTTTATGAAAGAGAAAGGTTATAAAAAATTAATCACCGAAAGTCATCACCAAATACACGATAAATATTTAAAAGCACTTGGATTTGAAAGAGTTGATGATAAAACTTTTCTTAAGACAATCGGCTAGAGTATTACAATTTTTTTCCATTGACAGCTATTATTGTTCAACATACGTGCTATTGAATGCTTAATCCCGGGTGAGAGTGTTTCAAGGAAATGATCTTGAGTTAAATATTCAACTTCACTTTTTAATTCGGGATATTTTTTCGTCATCTCTATAATAAACTTAAATGCTGTGTGTCTTACCGAAGGTTTCTTATTCAAGCTCTCCCAAAGCGTCAAACAGATATTGAATAATTTACCTTCCTGTCTTTCGTTCAAGCGCATCTGAAGCAGAATTTTTATCAACTCTCTTTGATGACCGTCTTGTTTTGAAGGAAGCACGGTAAGAATTTTATTGACATTCTTTCGAATTCTTTTATCATTAATTTCCATACAGCTCCAAAGAAGCCACGCAGAACGCCATGATAAAGGTTGTTCATCTTTGATTGCTAATTCGATTGCTTCGGTGAAAAACTCGGGATGAGTTTCTAGAAATGAAATCATCTCTTCTTTGTAAAAATTCATTAAAACCTGTTCAAGAGCTGATATCATTTTTTGTTTACTTTTTCTTTTGTTCTTTATTATAAATTACCGGCATCTTTCCTTTCCAGTTTTCCCAAGTCTCATCGTTTGTAATCAATTCAGCTATGAAATGTGCAACGTTTATCCGGCTTGTTTTACCGGCATCGAAAATTGCACTTCTGATTGGAGAAGGATGAGTTTCATATTCGGTTACTTTCGATACATCGAGTAGACTATCCGGTCGTACTGCAACCCACTCAATTGTCGAATCATTTCGACCTATCTCGGTTCGAAGAAAATCAGCAGCCTTCTCATTATCGACTTGAGGTGGAAGCAGAGCACGTATTATTCCAATTACAACTTTTTCACCGGTTGAAACTTCTTCGTTGAGGTCCGGGTTTCTAACTCCCGTCGTGTTCATTAAAACAAATTTTACCTTTTTCTCCGGCCGGTTGATTTTTACTGCACGGCACAATCTGCGAACAGAATCTGTAACTAACCGGCGTGGCTTACCATAAATACCCTTGAAGCTGAGATTATGCCCCAAACAGGAAACAACAGCATCACAGTTCTCAACATGTTTAACTAATTCGTCATCACTGAGATTTAGTAATGCTGCTTCAGTTACAGAAAGGTGTTCATGGCTGCGGATTTTTTCTGGAAGTCTATTTATATCTCTAACTACTGTTTTAACATTTGCGTCGTGGCGAAGTAATTGCTCGACAAGCAATCGCCCGGTTGCGCCGGTAGCTCCGGCAACGAATACTTTCATTTAGCCCTCATAGAATTGAATCGAAATTTAAGAAAATAATAAGTTGTTTGTAATTAGTGTGGTGGTTGAAAAAAGGTGATTTGATTTTTTAAATTAGATTGCTGTACTCCCAGAGGAGCCACAAATATTTTCTCTTCACCTATTCCTCATCTTTCCATAGACCAACAGGAACCCAGTCAATAACAGTGCCGTCGCACTCCGGTGCATTCGGACAGCAAATGAATTCGAAACCGTCATCACCAACATAAACTTTGAAATCACCGACGGTTATTATTTCATCGCAATGAATACAATGCCTTTTCTCTGCCAAGTCCGGAATACCATCGAAAGGATAGTTATCTACTAGATACATTTGTTTATCTTCAATTTGTATTTCTATCATTTAGCTTCCTCTAATAGAGTTTTTAAAAACTTTACTAATCACTTTTATTTATAATATGGATAAGAACATGTATAATCAACCATAATTTCAAATTGGAAGAAGAAATATTTCTATTACAACGGAACTGATTAATTGATAAATTGTAGTGCTATTGTAATGACAAATTTATAAGCGAATAAAATGAATAAATCAGCGACTATACGAACCAGGGTTGACCCAAAAGTTAAGAACCAAGCTCAAAAAATTCTTGACAAACTTAATATCTCAATGTCCGAGGCAATTTCTATTTTTTTAACGCAGGTATCTTTGCACAAGGGAATTCCGTTTGAAATCAAAATACCGAATAAACTTACAGAGGAAACACTTCGAAAATCTGAAAAGGGTGAAAGTCTTCACGAAGTTTCAGATGTTAAACAACTTTTCGAGGAACTTGAGAATTGAGGTTGATATACTCAACACAGTTTAAAAAGGATTACAAGAGAATAAAGCATCAAGAAAAAGATGTTACTCTGTTAGAAAATGTGATAAAAAAATTGTTAAAAAAAGAACAGCTTGAGCCAAAAGATAAAGATCATAAACTTATAACAGACGACACATTAATTCCGGAGAGAAAAGGCTCGCATTCGGATTTGTTTAGATAATTTTATTCCCACACCCGTTAATAATTATTTACCTTGACTAACTCCTATTATTCCCGTTTATTAACCCGCTTGATTTTATTACTTTGGAGAAATAGTGAAAGAACTTAGAAATATCGCAATAATCGCACATGTTGACCACGGAAAGACTACGCTTGTAGATCAACTTCTTAAACAATGTAATGTTTTTAGAAAGAACCAAGTTGTACAGGAACAATTTTTGGATTCGAATGATCTTGAACGCGAACGAGGAATAACCATTCTTGCAAAGAACATAAGCATTCCATATAAGAATTATAAAATTAATTTAATTGACACTCCCGGTCACGCCGATTTCGGCGGTGAAGTTGAACGTGTTTTAAAAATGGCTGACGGCGTACTTCTTCTTGTCGATTCGTTCGAAGGACCGATGCCGCAAACTCGGTTTGTTTTGGAAAAAGCATTACAGCTTCATCTTAAACCGATTGTTGTTATTAATAAAATAGATAGACCCGATAACCGACCCGAAGAAGTTCTTGATGAAGTTTATGATCTGTTTATTGACTTAGGTGCAGATGAAGATCAACTTGATTTTCCGTATGTGTTTGCAAGCGGAAGAGATGGATGGGCAGTTAATAATTTAACCGATGAAAGAAAAGATTTAACTCCGCTGATAGAAACCGTAATAGAAAAAATTCCTTCCCCAAAAATTCAAGAAGGTCCGGTGCAAATTCAAATAACCACTCTTGATTATAATGATTATGTAGGTAGAATCGGTATCGGCAGAGTATTTAGAGGAATGCTGAATAAAAATGATAAGCTTTCATTATTAAAAAGAGACGGTACAATTCACGAAGCATCAATTCGGCAGTTATTTATTTTTGAAGGGTTAACGAGAACGGAAGTAACCGAGGTTCAATGCGGTGATATATGCGCAATCGTAGGTATTGAAGATATTAACATTGGCGATACTGTTTCCGATTTTGAAAATCCGGAACCGTTACCGATCATTGCAATTGACGAACCGACAATCAGTATGACTTTCACTATAAACAATTCTCCTTTTTACGGAAGAGAAGGGAAATATGTAACATCACGTCAGCTTCGCGATAGAATATACAAAGAGCTTGAGAGCAATGTAGCATTGCGTGTGCAGGAAACAAATTCGCCCGACGCATACAAGGTTTCGGGAAGAGGTATACTGCATCTATCAATATTAATAGAAAATATGCGCCGCGAAGGATATGAGTTGCAAGTACGCGAACCAAAAGTGATTTATAAACAGATCGACAATAAGAAAGCTGAACCGATTGAAGTACTCGTTGTTGATGTGCCAGCGGTTTCTGCCGGCAAGGTAATTGAATTGGTGGGGCAGAGAAAAGGTGAACTTGTTAAAATGGAAAATAAAGGAAGTCTGCAAAAATTGGAATTCCGAATCCCTTCCCGTGGGTTAATGGGTTTAAGAACAAAAATATTAACTGCAACTGCCGGTGAAGGAATAATGCACCATCGTTTTTATCAATATGAATTTTTTAAGGGATCAATCGGCGGAAAAATAAACGGGGTGTTGATTTCAATGGCGGAAGGACCGGCAACTGCATACGCAATAGATTCTTTACAAGACCGCGGTAAATTTTTTATTGAACCGGGCGATGTTGTTTATAAGGGACAAATAGTTGGAGAAAATAATAAGGATATAGATTTAGAAGTTAACGTTCAGCGCGGGAAAAAATTAACGAACATGCGAGCATCCGGTTCCGATAAAGCAGTTAAGATTGCACCGGCAATAAAATTTTCTTTAGAAGAAGCTCTCGAATATATTCAGGAAGATGAAATGCTGGAAGTAACACCAAAATCCATTCGATTGAGAAAACTTCACCTTGACCCGAATGATAGAAAAAGATATAACATGGGAAAGGTATAAAAGCAAAGAGATTCTATCTTTTGAGAAGATGGAATCTCTATATATTATTAAAGTCGCCCCTACAAAGTTGCAGCAATCCTTCTAAAATGAAAACCGTAAACAGAAAGTGTCATTGCAACAGGGAATTTTCTCGGATGTTTAAACAAGCTGAAAGCAAACAATTTCCAAAAATATTTTCTACCGGGTTCAAGAATTCCAATCCTCCACAGAAGTCGTAAGAAAGCTTTTATTTCCGTTGCCGTTAATTTATTAGGCATCCATGCCGGTCTCTGGTAAATTAATAAGAATTCTTTAATTCGATTGTAATATTCTTTTGGCGAATAAATCGTATGTATCAGTTTTGAATAACCGCGCATTAAAACATCATATTTCATTTTAGGGATAAAGTTTATCGAGCAGTCCATATTATTACCGCTGAAGTTTTCCAGAAGTCTGTTTTCTGCTTTTAATCTTTTAAAGAGTTTTGTACCGATAGGCGCGTTAAGTATTCCAACCATTGCCGAAGGAATGCCGCTATGATGAATAAAATTAATCTGCTCGTCAAAAATATTTTCGGTGTCGTTATCAAACCCGACAATAAATCCGCCGGAGACAATCATACCTTTATTTTGGAGTTTATTAATTGCGGAAACCAAATCCCTTTTTAAGTTTTGACTTTTTCCGCATTCTTCCAAACTTTGATTGTTGGGTGATTCAATACCGACAAACACGCTGTAAAATCCTGCTTCAACCATCATGTTGACAAGCTCGTCATCATCTGCCAAGTTAATCGAGACTTCCGTTATCAGGTGAAAAGGATATTTATGCTGCTTTGACCAGTCGATTAATGCAGGAAGAATATCGTTCTTTAATTTTCTTTTATTACCGATAAAATTATCATCTACAACCGAAAGACCGCCCTTCCAGCCGAGTCTATAAAGGGTATCTAATTCGGCAATAAATTGTTCTTTTGTTTTTGTCCGCGGAATTCTGCCGTTTAACATAGTAATACTGCAGAAATCACAATCGTACGGGCATCCCCTTGAGTACTGAATGCTCATGCTAGCATACTTATTCATATCAAGTAAATCCCAACGAGGAATTGGCGTAGTTGTTATATCCGGGTACTCATTTGAACTATAAATATATTTAGGGTTTCCGTTTTGCAGGTCATTCAAAAAATGGGGGAGGGTAATTTCCGCTTCGTTTAGTATAAAATGACTAACTCCTAAAAATTCATTGTACTGTGTTGTTGCAAGTGGTCCGCCGGCAACTACTTTTACACCTAACTTACTGCATCGTAGTACAATATCTTTAAAGGATTTAATTTGTACACTCATTCCGCTTAAAAAAACGTAGTCTGCCCAAAGTATATCGGTATCCTTCAATTTAGATACGTTTGTGTCAATCAGTTTTAATTCCCAATCAGCGGGAAGCATTGCCGCTACGGTTATTAACCCTAAAGGCGGTTCTGCAGATTTTTTTGATACGAATTTAAGCGCATCTTTAAAACTCCAAAATGTTGACGGTGTTTCCGGGTAAACAAGTAGAATTTTCATTTCTATTCCATACTTAATTGTTATTTAAAAATAGAATACTGATGATAATGAATTACATTTCAAATTAGTTGTTATTATCCATGTAGTTTTTTTCGTATATATGCATTCAAACTCTATTTACTTCCTTAGTGATTTACAACCTGCATATTATTTTATTTATTGTTTGTAAAAGAAGTGTAAATTTAGATAGAGGTATTTTTGTCATTGCAAATAAATAGCGGATATTTATAATAGCTTTTTATTAATCTTAATCGTACTGTTAATCTTATTTCTCAATACCTCAAAGCGATTAAGATTATGATTAAGAGTAAGATTAATAAGCGAATTAATAAAAGCAAAATAATGTGAGATGCTGATCGGGTTAAAAAAAATAAATTCCTACGTTTTCTATATACTGGTTTTTATTCTAGCCCAGCTTGCGTGGATGGCGCTTTTAGGGCTGTGGATTTATTGGTATGTATCTAATTCAATAATATTTGAAGAGGTTGGTGAGCAGCTTTCTCCTCAATTAGATATTGATAGCCCAAGTACATTCATTTTTGTCGGTGGTATTATACTTATTGTTGCTGTGGCATTCGGTATGTCGGTAATCTTTAGAAACTTAAATGTGCAGATAAGATTGAACAGGCTTTATGATAACTTTATTGCAAATATAACACACGAGTTAAAATCACCTCTCGCTGCTATTCAACTTTATCTTGAAACTTTGAACTCCCGCGAATTATCAGCCGAGAATAAAACAAAGTTCATCAATTTTATGATGAATGATGCCAACCGGCTTAACAATCTGATTAACACGATATTGGAAATTTCGAGGCTTGAGCAGAAAAAAATTGCACACGATTACTCAGTTTTTAACGGAAGTAAAATTATCCGTGCTTTGATACAGGAATCTGCGGAACAGTTTCAACTGGAAGTGGATAAAATAAAATTCATTGATAATTCCGACGCACGAATTGTAATTGATAAGAATGCAATGAAGATAGTTATTGACAACTTGGTTGATAATGCCGTAAAATACTCAGCCGGCAAACCGGAAATCGAAGTAAAAATTGAAAACAACAACAAGCAATTTGTAATTGTATTTACCGATAAGGGAATTGGTGTTGAGCAAAAACAAACGAAGAAAATATTTAAAAAGTTTTATCGCGTCTCGGATAACAACATTCCAAGTGTAAAAGGTACCGGACTTGGACTTTACTGGGTGAAAGAAATTATTAAAAGTCATGGCGGTAAAATATTTTGTACAAGTGAAGGAATAAACAAAGGGACAACATTTCAAATCGAGTTGCCCATTTACGGTGTATCAAAGAAGCAGTTAATTAAGAATTTGCTGAAAATGAAAAACAAGCGCTCGAAGCATAAAAACAGTGGAAACGAATATGAATAAAAAACAAAAAATACTGTTAGTTGAAGATGAAGAAAGTCTTGCGGTAGGACTCCAATTCAACTTGGAAGAAGAAGGATTTAAAGTTGTTCATGCGCGCGACGGCAAGCAAGCGCTCGAATTTTATGAAAAAGAGAATTATGATTTAATAATTCTCGATGTCATGCTTCCTTATATTAACGGTTTTGAAGTTGCAGAGATAATCAGAAAAACCAATCCCCAATTGCCAATATTAATGCTAACGGCAAGAACAAGAAAGGAAGATAAAATTCACGGGCTTGAGCTCGGCGCAGATGATTATATGACAAAACCTTTTCACCTTGAAGAACTTCTGCTGCGTGTTAAAGGAATGCTTAAGCGGAAAGAATGGTATGCGGCATCAATTAATTCCTCTCCTGTTTTTAAGTTCGGAGAGAACGAAATAAACTTTGAAACTTTGGTCTGCAAATCCGGGGATAAAAACATTAGGTTAACACCGCACGAAGCAATGGCAATGCAGTATTTAATTGAACGAAAAGGAAAACCGGTTTCGCGTAAAGAACTTTTGGAAAAAGTTTGGAATATTACATCGGAAGTTGAAACAAGAACGATAGATAATTTTATTGTCCGTCTACGCAAATATTTTGAACAAGACCCATCCAATCCGAATTACATAAAAAGTGTTAGAGGGATAGGGTATTTATTTGAGAATGACAAATAGAATAATCTTCGACTGAAAAAAATATTTATTCGATCATTTGTTGCAAAAATTTTTGCGCAATTTAAGATATCCAACCAAGTAAATTCCAATAATTCAAAAACCACAGCATTGCAATACTTGAAAAGAATACAATCACCGAAACAATAAATCCTAACTTTGCTTTTAAGATAATCTTAACTGCAAGAAATAATTTGTAAAGAAGGAGTACGGTAAAGATAAATGCTATAAACGGAACAATTTGAACAAGATAAAAATACCATGGGAATCCATATCCAAAACCTATTTGCTGTTCATAAGGGGCTAACATAAATCCCATTACTAGACCAAATAGACCGAAATAAATTAAATATGTTCCGCTTACATTGGCGGCAGCTTTTAGCAAATGATAATCAATACTTTTCTTGGCACTCTTTCTGCGAGATAATTTGTAAACATAAAATACGGTAATACTTATCAGCATAATTAATACAATAATAAGAAAAAGTGAAAGGTTAAATTCAATCGTTTCATACCACTCAATCTTTTCAAGCGAAGATGTTCCGCTTGTGAAAACATGAGTTATTTCACCATCCGCATTCGCCCTAAATGCCATGTGATAATTATCATCGATTGATTTAAACAACAGCGGTTCAATTTGAATTAATCTTCTTGAATTTCCGCCGAGATCATACATCATTATCATTCCATCTTCATTCTTCCATACCGGCATATCAGTGCCGAGCATATTGAACAGCACACCGATCTTTGTAATCGAATTCCGCGAATATCTTGTTCCGCGATAACTGCCGACAAACTTTTCAACATCTTTATCGAACTCGGGCAGATCCGTTAAAGGATAATCGACTTCGCTTTCTGATTCTTCAAATGGATAAAATCGATTCATAAATCCGTATATGATTTCTCCCGGAAGATTGTTGAGAGTATTAACGGCAACAAAAATTCCAAGCTTTATTTCCGGGAATAGAAACATCAATGTCGAAACCCCGACATAACCGCCGCCGTGTCCAATCTCTTTCAGTCCGTTTATTTTTCCGATACCAAATGCATGCCCGCTGCCGTCTTCAAATAAAGGATGATGTATAAATTGAACCGAATGCATTTCGGACACGGTTGAAGAATCTGAAATATTTCTGCCTTTGAATAAGCCGTTATTCAGATGCATAATCATAAAGTTTGCAAATTCATTTATCGGTGTAAGCATTTGCCCGGCAGGGTAATCAAGTATATAATCAAAAGGAAATTCGATAAACTCCCCGTTAGATTTATAATAACCTTTATAGAGATTTTCTTTTTGAAATTCATGCAGGGTAAATGAAGAAGTATTCATTTCAAGTGGTTTGAATAGATTTTCAACTGTATATAACTCAAAATCCTTTTTAACTCTTTCTTCTATTACATAAGCGGCAAGCGCATTACCAATATTTGAGTAAGTGAAAATTTCTCCGGGAGGCATAACTCTTTCGGGAAGAATACTTTTTAGAAAATCTCCGAGCGGTAAAGCATCTTCTTTAGTTCGTGAAGATTTCCCAATATAAACATCATCAAATCCCGCAGTATGTGTTAACAAATTATGAAGCGTAATTGGTTTTCCGAACTTCTCCGGTATTTTAAAGAAAGTTAAATAGTCATTAACATCGGTATTTAAATCAACAATTCCCTTGTCCTTCGCCATTAAAACTACTGTGCCTGTTACAACCTTTGAAATCGATGCAATTCGGAATAAAGTTATATTCGGATCAATTGGGACCTGATTTTCTATATCCGAAAAACCGTAGCCTTTTGAAAAGAAAATAGACGAATCTTTTACAATGACGATTCCGACACCCGGTACCCGGTTTTCATCTATTGCCTTGGTTATAACCGAATCTAAAAACTCAGCTGCTTCAAGAGAATCAAGTTTCGGATAACTGTTTGTTTGCGAATAACAGGTTGAAGCAAACATCATAGTAAATAAAAACGAAAAGGCGAGAATACTTTTGGGGAATAACATTTCTTCCTCTCGGGGAAATTTGTATAAGCAAGTTATAAAAGGGGACAAATATATGCGAATAAAAATGAGAAAATCATTAATCAAATACCAGTTGCCGAAACCGACCCGATATTTCTCGTTTAATGTGGTTACTATTTGTAAAGTGATCTTGACAAAAGTTAATAATTGTTTATAAAAATATTGTGAATGATTTAAGCTTTTGACTGCAGTACCGGCGGACGAGAGAAGATTTTGTCGGATTTTGTAATGCTGCAATAAGGGTATAATTTTACAAATTGACCATTCACCTAATTTCCTTTTTTCCTTTCATTCTTTGTTACCAAATCTTCCTTTCCGGGTTAATATTTTCATGCGTGTATAAAATAAATACGCAACTAATTACGAAGAGCTTCGTCTAAAGACGCGCTTCTAAAATCTAAATATCAGGGGGTATAAATGAAGTCTCAGTTCAAAAATAGATTAATAAATTTCTTAACGATTGTGTCGATTCTTTTCTCAATAAATCTTCAGGCTCAAGAAACGGAAGGGAAGATCAATAAAGAAATAATTAGTGAATTTGTGGAAAGATCATCCAAACTATTAAAAGAAAAATATGTCTTTCCCGAAGTTGCCGAGAAAATTGTTGCCCACATTAACAACAAAAATAAAGAAGGATTCTTTGATGGCTTTACCGATGCAATAGAATTTGTGGAGGTAATGACAAAAGAAATGCAGTCGATAAGCAACGACAAACACATGAGAGTACATTTAAAGAATACTAAAAATAAACTTGCAGGCGAAGTACCAAATCCGCTTAAAAATATATACAAAACAGAAAGTCAGTTTAAAAGTATCAACTTCGGGTTTACCAAACTTGAAAAAATAAAAGAGAATATCGGTTATTTAAAACTGGACGGGTTTGCACCACTACACGTAGCAAAGGACTATGCCGATCTTGCAATGAAATATCTTTCAACTTCGGATGCCGTGATAATTGATTTGAGAGAAAACAACGGAGGCAGTCCTGATCTTGTTCAATACATATGCAGTTATTTTTTTGAAAAACCCACACATCTTAATAGTCTTTATAACAGAGTCAGTAACGATACAGCTCACTTTGTATCGTTAGAAAAAGTTGGCGGACAGAAAATGCCGGATATACCGCTGTTCGTATTAACAAGCAGTAAAACATTTTCTGCCGGTGAAGAATTTGCTTATAACATCCAAACACAAAAAAGAGGAACGCTTGTAGGCGAAACTACCGGTGGAGGAGCTAATCCTGGTCAGATTTTTAATGTTACGGAAAATTTGGAAATTTTCATTCCGACTGGAATGGCTATTAATCCCATAACAAAAACAAACTGGGAAGGAGTTGGTGTAATACCTGATATTGAAACTACAGCAGAAGAAGCTTTGGAAAAGGTATTGACTCTTGCAGAACTATCAGCCGAAGAATATAAAACAGCAAAAGAAAAGATGATGCTAAACTACATCGATGAAATTAATTCCAAGATCGAAGAAGCTGAAAAATTGTTTGATGAAAATAGAAAAACAGAAAAAGCCAACTCGCTGATAAAAGAGGCATTAGATCTCGGGTTAAGAGAAGATCTTGTTGATGAAATGTTCATTAATTTCTTGGGCTATCAAAAGTTGTTCTCTGAGAACTACGATTTGGCAATTATGATTTTCGAATACAACACACGCGCATTTCCAAACTCAGCTAACACATACGATAGCTTAGCCGAAGCTTATATGAAAAGGGGCGACAACAAGAATGCAATCATTAATTACAAAAAAGTATTAGAACTTGACCCGGAAAATAAAAATGCAAAAGAAATGTTAATAAAACTTAATAACGAATCTTAATTTAAAAGGAGAAATTACATGAAAATTGTTTCGATCATTATTCTGCTGTTATGCATACAAATTAATTCACAAACTAAATTTGATAAAATAGATGGTATTATAAATGAAGCTTACGAAAAGGATATTTTTTCCGGTGTTGTATTGATTGCCGACAAGAGCAAGACCGAATATTTAAAAGCCTTTGGTTATGCGGATTGGGATAATGGTATAATCAATCAAACCGATACGAAATTTAACATCGGTTCAATAGGGAAACTATTTACACAAATACTTATCACACAGTTAATTCAAGAAGAAAAATTGAATCTTTCAGATAATCTCAAAAATCTATATCCGGTTTTCAATAATGAATCAGATGAAAAAATAACAGTAAAAATGTTGTTGACTTTTTCTGCCGGGCTCGGAGATTATTTACAGTTAACCGAGTTTCGTCAGGAGCCTAACCGTTTTAGAAATGTTGAAGATCTTATATTATTAATTGCAAAACAACCCTTGCTTTTCGAACCGGGTACATCAACCAGGTATTCGAATTCAAGCTATGTAGTTTTAGGTGGAATAATAGAAAAGTTAACCGGGAAATCATATTATGATGTGCTGAAAGAACGCATTCTCAATCCTCTTGGAATGAATAACTCCGGGTTTATTTATAAGGAAGATCAAGTTGAGAATAAAGCAAAAGGATTTTTAGTAACTCCGACGGGTAATAAAGAATCAACATACGAAAGAATGCCGAACATTCCGACACCGGCAGGAGGAATGTATTCTACTTCAGTGGATATGCTGAAGCTGGATAGATCACTTATTAATGATAATATTCTCTTAGAGGATGAATTTAAAGTTCTTCTTCACAGCAGGTTCAACGAAGACGTAAATTTGACTTGGACGGAATTATTGAAACTCCCCGATTTTGGGTTAGGTGTTGCCGGAGGTTCACCGGGATGGAATGCGGTATATGATCAAAATGTTGCAAGCAAATATTCCGTAATAATTCTTTCCAATATTGATCAAGGTGCAGAAGATTTAATTAAAAGAATTAATGCAATCTTAAAAGGCGAAAATTATCAACCGCTTAGATTGGATTTAGGGAGATACATCTTTACTGTTATTAAGGAAAAAGGGACTTCAGATTTCGTAGAAAATTATAAAGAATATTTATCAGAATACAATATAGTTAATGATAGAATACTGAATAGAATCGGCTACCAATTTCTTTATGAAGGTCTTAATGATGAGGCAATTGCAATATTCACAGTAAATGTAAAATGCTTCCCTAATATTGGAAATACATACGACAGTTTAGCCGAAGCTTATATGAAAACGGGTGATAAAGAAAATGCAATAATTAATTACAAGAAAGCTTTAGAGCTTGACCCCAAAAATAAAAATGCAGAAGAAATGTTAAATAAACTTAAATAGAAGTGAGTTAATAATTCTTTGCGTCTCTGCGGTTTTCATTCATTGATTTACCGCAAAGACGCGGAGAACGCTAAGGTTTCTATTTATTAATATTTTTCAAAATAAGAAAAGAGAATAGAATGGCTATAAGCGCTATTGTCGGCATAATAAAAATAACCGGAATAACATTCTCGCCTGCGTTTGCCATAAAAATTATTTTTGATGTTAGAGCCAGCATTAAGAATGAAAGAAAAATCACATAAATTGTTGTAAAGAGATAACCGAAATTATTTTTACGAATTGCAAGTATGCCTACAACAAAGGAAATCGGCAGAAGTAATCCAAGATCAAATCCCTGCACAATTAAAGTTGTATAATGCTGAAGCTGCTTAGGGTAAATTGTACCGTCAATCAGCGGGGGAACAACCACACCGAGCCAAAGCAGTATAACCAAAGATGCATTCACAATTAAAAAGACTCCGGCATTTCTCATTAACTTATGTGATGTGAAAATTTCTTTCGTATTATTGAAATCGTAAGAAAAGAGAGTTAAAACAAACGCAAAAAATGTAGTACCAAGTAAAAATGCATAGACAAGAAACATTTCGTTATACATTCCCATAGACAAATAAAATAGATAGGTAACAAGAAAATATCCAAGAGTTCCTGAAAGCAATAACATTCCTCTTAACGAATTTTTAGCAGACCACAAAAGAGCAAATAGTAAAAAAGGAACACCTATAAACAGAGTCACATAATCCTGTGCAATACCTTGAATTGCAACATCTGCCGACATGTGCTTATATAAACCTTTACCGTAAATTGTTACTGTTTCTCCTTGAATTGATTCATAAAAATATTCACCGTCTCCATCGGTGCTTAAAATTCCATTAAGCGAAGCAATAATTGCCGCCGCGGTAATAACCATTACTAAAATTGAAATTACGCTTTTGTGTTTCATAACAACCCCAAACTGTTTTTTTTATGGTTGAATTTTATCAGTCTGTTTGAAGAAGTTTTTAACACGCGCGGTATTTGTAACCGCAAGAATTGCAATACCGACTATGCCGTAAATTAATTGCAGCGGCGGATCATGTTGGTAGCCGATAATAATTATTTCTACTGCAATCCAAATAATTAATGCAAGACCAATAAAAACACTTCCCTGCCAGCCCCATAACTTTCTTTTACGTATACCGAAGAATATAAGAAACGGTATTATTCCAAGAACAATAAAAAGAATTATACCGGGTATTAAATAGTTCTTGAACGGTGAGCCCTCGAGCCATTCTAAAGGAATTTGAAGAGTTTCGCCTGAGGGATCGATAATTAACCCAATTCCGCCGAAAATTCCGCTTATAGCTTGAAATAAAATTAGAAAGAAAAGAATAATAACAAGTATCGGTTTTTTTGCATTCATCGCACTTTCTCTCGATTATTAAACAACTTAACAAATAAACAAATCGTACCTATTTAAAATAAGAAGAATTATAGTTTGTTTTTATTGATTATATTTTCGGATAAATTTCTTCATTATTTAATAACACACATTAATGGAAGATCACCTTTGATTTTACTATCTTCAAAAAATTTATTTCAAGAAAAACTTTTATGAAAAGACTGATTCTGCTGTTGACGGTAATTTTATTATCCATACCCGCAAACACTTCTTTGAAAATTAACGGGTATGATCATCAAATAGTATACTGGACATTCGATCACCAATTCGACAAATCGCTTGAACTTATTGAACAAAAAATAAGCGAAGACCCTCAAAAACCGAAGTATTATTTTTTAAAAATATTTTCTCTTTCGTTAAAAAACCTTGCCGATGCTGACCGGTTTAATTTTGAGAAAAGATATGAATACCGAAATCAGAAAAACGAAGAGTTGATTAAGTATGCGGAGTCGGTAGTTAAAAAACTAGAATATGTTGAAATGACTACCGAAAATCAATTCTATCTTGCAAATATCTACGGTTACCTTGGAAGAATGCATACGGCATCAAGATCATATTTTGCAGCATTTCAAAATGCAAAAAAAGGAAAGACATTAATCGAAGAACTTGTTAAAACCGATCCCGAGTTATATGATGCATATCTTTTAATGGGAATGTTTGAATATTATACGGATCGTCTCAGTGGATTGACGAGATTTATTTTATCTGTTTTGGGATTATCGGGAGATAGAGAGACCGGGCTGAAATATCTGAAAATTGCTCACTTAAAAGGTGAACTTACAAGACCAATGGCAGAAATTATTTTAGGCGAAACATACACGGCACAAGAATCCAATCACTTTGAAGCAGTAAACTATTTTAATTTGCTGATAAAAAAATATAAGAACAACGCAAGTTTTTATGATTGGTATGTTCGGCTTCTATTACAACTGAACAGGTTGAAAGATGCGGAAGAATCCATTATTAATAATCCTAATAATCATGTTTGGGGATATACTAAAGCTAACTTTTATTTTAAAAACGGTGATTATGAAAAAGCAATAGAGCTGTTAAATCACTTAATAGAAACGAAAGATTTCAAATGGCGTTCCGCTTTTGAAAATTCCAAATATCTTCGTGCGGCGGCTTCGTTATTAATAGATAAACCTTCCTTAGAGTATGAAAAAGAATTAAACGAACAGCAAAGAAAAATTTATGATGAGTTGAAAAACAATTTAACGGCAGCAAAAGAAATTTTCAGTTATGCATCTTCAATCGGAAGAATGGATGAAAATATTAATACTAATCTTTCTTCAATTGGAGCCATACCCGAAAACGGATTTTTGCGAGCCTTGTATGAATTTTATACGGGGGTTTTCTTTTTTAATTTAAGAGATGCAGATAGGGCAGATAAGTTTTTAACAAATATTGCAAAAAATAGAAATTATTTTCAGAAAGAAGCTGCCGAGTATTTATTATACATGTATAAACATATGGTTCCGACTCAGCAGCAGATTGTTCAGTTGGAAAAAATTATAAAAGACCTGGATAATGACAATCTGCGGTTTTCGTTTATGGACTTAAAAAAGTAGTATATTTAATTCTTAGAGAATTATTTCTGCAAAGATTTGGGCTGTTAAATTGTACAGGATTTGGGAGGTATAGATAGAGCGATTATAAACGTCTTTGACGTTGACTATAGATTGGAAACGAAATTATAAACAACCCAAAGGAAACCATGCCCGTAGAAGAAATATTCAAACAAGAAATTCACAAAGTATTTCAACTCCAGAAAGCTAATCGAATTAATTTATCAAAAACTACAGCAGCACAAAGAAAGTCAAAACTAAAAATTATGCTTTCTGAGATTATGTCCATACAGGACGAAATTTGCAGTGCGGTTTATAAGGATTTCAGAAAATCAAAAGAGGAAACTAAACTAACGGAGATATTTCCTGTTGTAAGTGAAATCAGGCATATGATTAGAAACCTTAACAAATGGATGCAGCCCCAACGCGTACCTACGCCGTTATCATTCTTCGGATCGGTTAATAAGGTTATGTACGAATCAATCGGGCAGTCGCTGATAATTTCACCATGGAATTTTCCGTTTTTATTGTCAATGGGTCCTCTTGTTTCAGCAATTGCCGCAGGTAATACCATTATAATGAAACCATCGGAAAGAAGTCCCAATACTTCGGAACTTGTAAAAAATATTATTGAAAAATTGTTCCCCGAAGAGGAATTTAAAGTATTTCTTGGCGGAGCTGAAATTGCAAAAGAATTAACAAGTCTTCCTTTTAATCATATCTTTTTTACAGGAAGTATTGAAGTTGGAAAACTTGTTATGGAAGCAGCTTCTAAAAATTTAGCAAAAGTAACATTAGAACTCGGCGGCAAATCACCTACAATTGTAAGCAGCGATGCCGATATAAAAACCGCGGCAAAAAGAATTGCCTGGGCAAAATTTATGAATGCAGGTCAAACCTGTATTGCGCCGGACTATCTTCTTGTCCACGAAGATGTAAAAGAAAAATTAATTTCCGAAATTATTAAATCGGTTGAATATTATTACGGGCGTAAAGATGAACTCAGAAAAGAAAATAATTACAGCAGAATAATTAACCATGCACAATTTTATAATATCAAATCACTTATTGATGATGCCGTAAACAAAAACGGAAAAATTATCTACGGCGGTGAAACTGATGACAATGATAATTTGATTTCACCAACATTAATTGATAACGTATCAATAGATTCCGAAATTATGAAAAATGAAATCTTTGGCCCGGTATTGCCTATTATAACTTACAAGAATGAAGATGAGATTTTAACTATTATTGAAAAAAATCCTAATCCGCTTGCTATGTACATTTTCAGTAAAAAGAAAAAATTCATTGATAAAATGTTAAAATCTATTCCCGCCGGAGGCGCGGCTGTTAATGATGCGGTTGTACATTTTGTCAATTACAATTTGCCGTTCGGCGGAATTAATCAATCGGGTATTGGTAAAGCACATGGTTTTTATGGATTTAAAACTTTCTCTAACGAAAAGAGTATAATGAAACAAAGAAAGTATTCCGCATTGATGTTTTTGTATCCTCCTTACAATAAAATAAAAAACAAGCTGATTGATATTGTGATAAAATATTTTTAAATAGTAACCATGAAGCAAAAAATGAAGAAAACAAAAAATAAAATCTCCAGCAAAAAGAAACAGCAGTTAAAAAGTAAAATTGGTAAACCGCCGGGTACTTTGATTTATGTCGGTGAAAATATAATTGAAAAAACAGTTATTACTTTAACCGAGTACAACGATACCGAGTTTACCGTTAAAAAGATTGAATCCATTGAAGACTTGCAAAAGTTGTCGACTGTTGAAGACGAAAAAGTAAGATGGATTGATATAAACGGATTAAGTGATGTTGAATTTCTTGTAAAGTTGGGAGAGATATTTAAAATACACCCTTTAATTCTGGAAGATGCGGTTAATTCAAACCAGCAACCGAAGGTTGAATACTACGATGACGATATATTTCTTGTGATGAAAAAAATAACATGGGAAGAGAAACAGGATATTAATTATGACCAAATATCATTTCTTTTCACATCCAAGTTTGTATTTACATTCCGCGATGATACTAAAGAAGATTATTCGTCAATTCACCAGAGAATAGAAACCGGTAAAAATGTTTTTCGTAAATCAAAAGCAGATTATTTGTTTTATGTTCTTGTTGATTATGAAATCGACAGATATTTTCTTGTTCTCGAAGAACTTAACGAGGGGATCGAAGAAGAACAGGAGATGCTTCTTGAAAATCCAACGCAGGACGACTTAAAAAGAATTCAGGCGCTTAAACGAGATGCTTACAGGATTAAGCACGCTGTTCGTCCAATGAGAGAAGCATTGTCAAGCATTATTAGGCAGGAATCGAATCTCATTTCCATAAATCACCTAATTTATTTCCGAGATTCACTCGATCATATCGTACAGGTAAACGAATCTTTAGACACACTAAGAGAATCTATAACTATATTAATTGATATATATCTCAGCAGCGTAAGCAACAGAATGAATGAAGTAATGAAAATGCTTACGCTAATTGCAACTATATTCATTCCCTTAACTTTTATAGCGGGCGTTTACGGTATGAATTTCGAAAATATGCCTGAGCTTGGTTACAAATATGCCTACTTCATAATTTTAGGTCTTATGGTTTTAATAGGTGGATTATTACTTTTGTTTTTTAAGAAAAGAAAATGGATCTAAATGAAAAACTTTTTGGAATATGAACTTTGGGGCAATATTGTTTCGGATTATTTGACTGCAATTGCCATACTTGTTGTTTCGGTAGTCATTATTCAGTTCATCAAAAAATTTGTAATTAAGAGAATTGAAAGTACGGGAACCGAAGGTTTATTGGGCACAAAATTTTTAGCTAAGATTACATCCCGGTTTATCATTCCATTATTCTATTTATTAGCATTATATATTGCGTTCGGATTTATTGATGTTCCCGCAAGTGCAAGTAAAATCCTAAAGATAATTTATCTTGTAATAACCGTATGGATAATAATAAAGTTTGCTCGCTCAGTTATTGATTTTATTATTAACAAATATGCCGAAGAAACAGGCAAAGAAGATACGGTAAGGAAATTCCGCCCTTTAGTTGCGTTTATCAATTTTACCTTCTACATAATTGGAATCCTTTTCATACTTGATAATCTCGGTTTTCAAATATCAACGGTTGTTGCGGGATTGGGTATAGGCGGTATTGCAATAGCATTGGCAGCTCAAGCAATATTAGGTGATCTTTTCAGTTATTTTGTTATTTACTTTGATAAACCGTTTGAGCTTGGCGACTTTATTAGAGTCGACGATAAAGCCGGCGTTATCGAAAAGATAGGTATAAAATCAACGAAGATAAGATCGTTAAGTGGTGAGCTTTTAATTATGTCGAATTCGAATTTGACTAACTCTCGAGTGCATAACTTCAAACAAATGTTCAGAAGACGTGTTGTGTTTACGTTTGGTGTTGTTTATCAAACGAAACCCGAACAACTCGAAGAGATACCTATAATTGTGAAACAAATTATTGATGAATATCCGAATGCGACTTTTGACAGATCACACTTTTTTAGATACGGTGACTTCAGTTTAGATTTTGAATCAGTATTCTTTGTTGAAACAAACGAATATGTGAAGTATATGGATATTCAACAGGATATAAATCTGAAGATTTATAAAGAGTTTGAACAACGTGGAATTCAGTTTGCTTATCCGACACGTACGGTTTATAACGTTGAGGCTAAATAGACTTTGAAAAAATTTTGGTAATCAAATCTCAACCTTCATAAATGAGTCAATCAATAACCTGGTTGTTCGATTCAAAGCGGATTTATTCTTTAACAGCTTCTGATTTATTTCTAATTCAATTCCGCCGTAAAATTTGTAACCGAATTTTTTTCGAAGAAAAGATGTGAAACCATCTGCAATTCCTAAATATGGATAATTAAGCCGTACTTTTAATTTTTTATTCAACGTCACAATCTCTTTTTTCCATCTCATGCAAAATTCTTTTTCTTGTTCGGATTTCGGATCATATAGTAACCCGATATCTGCATTTCTAACTTTTCCATTTAATTCCGGTGTGAAAGAATGAAAAGAAATATGAACTACATTAATTTTCTTTTTAATAAACTTTTCGTTTTTAGATTCTACTTCTGTTCGATAAGGTTTGTAATACTTATCAACAATGTATTGCTTAGTTTCTTTGTTAAGCGGCTTAGTAATTTCCGAAAATAAATTTTTGTGATGAGGCGATCTGTTCAGTTCAATTAATAAACGGGATTTTTCGGAATAAAAACTTTCCGCATCAAATTCATTTGTAAACTTTTTGAATACATCTAATATTCCAACGTCATAACCGCGATGGCTATTTAGTAAAGTTTTATATGGAGTGAATAACTCTTTAAATTCTTCCGGAATTTGATTCCCGCCGTGTTCACAAGTAAAAATTAATTTTATCACGGCACAAACATCTCGTTTGAAATTAGCGAAAGACTCAACTGTTTATAAATTTCAATAATATTATTGTATGATAGATCATCGCCTAATGATTTTTTAATGCGTGTTGCGAGAGTTCCTTTGTGTAAAATAGTTTTTATCGGCTCAAGTTCTTTATCACTAATAATACTTGATTCAAAGACGATGCTTTCGAATATATGCTGCCATAATTCATTTGCGGTAACTTCTTCCTTTATTCCGAATACCTCTAAATAAGAAAGGTTGGTTATTAATGTATTCTCGGCATATTTAATTGTGTTCAGAAAAATTTCGGAAAGATCGTCTTCGTGAAATTTTTGTAATTCTTTTAACGATACATTTCTTTCATTAATCAGTTCCTTTAGAAGCAAGCTGGATAGACCGACTATCGCCAAATCCGCCTTAGTATTTTCTTGAATATCTACAACTCGTATTTCAATTGTATTTCTATCGAATCTGGCAATTGCACCTCGTGAATTAAGCCATTCATACTGTAAAATACCTTCACTATCGTAAGGTGAGATGTCATTAAAAATTTTATTTAATATCCTCTCTTTGTAATGAGCTTTAGAAAATACTTGTTCCGGTATAACCTTTCCGGTAATAGATGGAATTTTAATTTGATTCTTTCTGTAAACTTCAAGTCGTGAATCAAGATACCCGGTATAATTACCATCAAGAATTGGTGTGCTTGCAGCAATTGCGGGGATTAATGGCAGAAGAATTCTAATTGCCGCATGAAGTTTCCCGAACTCTTCATCATTGGCAAATGGTAAATTAATATGAGTGCTTTGTAAATTAGACCAGCCGTGTCCTTTGCAGTTAAAAATTCTATTATAAGATTCATAAACCGGGTTGTTTTCGTGGGGCCATAGTTTAGTTTCCAAATCCGGGTCATAAAACGGATGTGCACCCGTGGGCAGTAATTCCGAATTATATTTCTCTAATATTTTATTAATTCTTTTAACATGCTGATGGAATTTTTTATCAAGTCCGACTAATGAATTACTTGGTCCGTTTGTTTTTAATTCAATTACATGTAAGACGATTTCATTAGACCACGCGATCTCCCCATCTTCATAGTCGGAGACATATTTACCCGCAACTTCTTTAATCACTTCATCAACAATTGGTTTTACTCTCAGTGAATCTTTATCAACAACCATGTATTCAAGTTCAACACCGAATCCTTCAAAAAGTCCAAGATGTTTTTTCATAAATGAAATTCCTTTACCTGGCGGATTGTTTCAAGCCTGTCCTTAAATGATTTCATTATTGTTAGGTAAAGATGTTCTTTCATTACTGCATCTTCAATACCATGTTCAATACTTGGGTTGTCATTTACCTCGATAACGAATACTTCATTCCCAATTTGTTTTAAGTCGACACCGTAAAGCCCGTCACCAATTTGATTTGCTGCCTTCAATGCAGTTTTAATTACTTTTTCCGGCACTTCATAGATTGGTATAGTTTGATACTTGCCGTATTGATCGTCGTTTTTCTTTTTCCAATTGTAGATTTGCCAGTGGTCTTTAGCCATAAAATATTTGCAGGCAAACAATGGTTGTTTGTCAAGTATTCCTATTCTCCAATCAAAGTCGGAATAAGTAAATTCTTGAGCAATAATTAAATCCGAAATTTCGAGTAAACGATTGGCTTCCGCTTTAAGTTGATCTTTGTTATCAACTTTAATTACACCTTGCGAGAAAGAACTATCGGGCTGCTTTAAAACAATCGGAAAGCCTAATGCATTTTCCAATATTTCTCTGTTATCTTTATGCACTATAATTGTTTTTGGAGCCGGAACTTTTGCTTTTATCAATGCTTCGGCAAGATAAACTTTGTTAGTGCACTGAATTATTGAATGCGGATCATCAATAACGACTAGACCTTCGGCAAAAGCTCTTCGCGAAAAACGATATGTGTGATGATTAACAGCTGTTGTTTCTCTAATAAACAATGCATCAAATTCGGGTATTCTGCTGAAATCTTCCTTTGTTATTAACTCACATCTAATGCCCACTTCTTCCCCGGCATCAATAAAACTTTTTATTGCTTTTTTATCTGAAGGAGGTTCTTCTTCGGCGGGATTTATAAGAATTGCCATATCATATTTTGCGCGACTTATTTTTGCAGAATAAATTCTTTTCTTTGAGAAATATGTTTCGGCACATCTTTCTAAAAAAGGTCTGTGTTTTTCCGGTACTTCGTTAACAGGTATCGGAGTTATGCTTTGAAGCAGCCATTTTTTGTTGTAATAAAATGTTGCACGTATTAATGGGGCTTGAAATAAATTATATAATTGAGCCGAAAGCTTTTCATATTGCTGCGCCATATTCTGTCCAAAGTAAATGCTCAAAACAAATTCTTCGGATTTTATTTTACTCAAACTTTTCTGGATAAGATCATCGAGATCATCTGAAATTATTCTGACTATTGTTTGTGATTTAATATCCTGAATAGTCGATACGTTAGGAAAAGCTCTATGACCTCTCGCTTCAGCCAACAATGAAACATAATAACCTGTTGCTTGATAACGATATGATCGGCAGAGATTGAAAATGCGTGCACTTTTTATTTCGGCAAAACTGCTATCGGTTAAATAAGATTTTGCGGAAACTACCTCTACATTATCGATTTTAAAATTCCAGTCTTTCGGATTATTTACAATAACAAAACTTCTCATAGATTATATTCCCTTGGGTTCAAGTACTAATAAATTAGCGTCAAATGTTAATATGCCCAGCATGATTGAATTAATAAGCCGGCTCACCTTTACGGAATAATAATGGTTATGCGATACCGGGTTTTCGCGGTAAGGATCGGCAACAACAACATTTCTGGTTTCTTCGTCGTACCCGGAAAGTACAACAAAATGACCGGTCGGAAAACCTTTAACATCGTCGTAAACACTTTTGTTGTTTATCCATGCTTCCCGCGAGCAGTTATATAAGTATGTTGCACTTAAACCGGTAAGAATCGGAAGTTTTTTATCAAATATCTTTTTAAGAAGCGAGGGGGTTAAATTGACAAATTCAATCTCTCCGCCGAGTGATAAATACTCAACATAGGCATCAGTTGCGTGATGTAACTTTTTACTTTTCTTATGTTTCTTTTGTTCAATTAACTTGGCTTTGATATTAACTTTTTCTTTAAACCAAACCGGATCAAATACGGAAAGATTGTAAGTGCAGATTTTTGCTTTATAATTTCTTTTTAGGGCATGTATGGCAAGCATTACGGCAAGCGTTCCGCCTTCTTCAAGGTAAGAAATTTCAGAAATGACTTTGGGGAGTGATATTTTATCACCGAAGTAATTATAAACCGCATGCAAACTCGTTGGACCGCAAGTTACGTCATCCGGCTGGGTCATTATTTTAATAGGTATCATTTTGCCGTTAAAAACGGAGCGATATTTAATTAAAAAATATTCAAAAAGAAAGAGAAATGTTTGGATATATAAAGAATACAAAATTTTGCGGCACATCAAAAAATAAAAATAAAATTTCCTTTGCTAATTCTACTTTGCTCAGTTAATTTTGATGTCGCATTTTTTTTGAGGAAAGTATGCCTGAAGATGCTTTTGTTTACTACAAATTTAAGAACCGCAAAACAGGAGAACTGATTGACGCGGTTTTGGCTTTTAAGAATTTAGAAGATCACGATCCCGCCTTAAAAAAATTCTTTGATATACATGAATATAAGGTTGTCGAAAAACGGCTCTCTCGTTTGGAAGAATATGATAAGTGGCGAAAGGAAAAGCGCCCTTCGCTAAAAAATTATTAGCATACCATTAAAACTTTTTACTTGAATTCTATTTCACTAAGCAATATATTATCGGAATAAAAAATCCGATTTATGACCGTAATATTCTCAAAAACATGCGAATTAGGGCTTCAAGCGGTACTCTTTTTATCAATAAAAAAAGAAAAAAGAATATTTACCGCCGGTGAAGTTTCCAAAGAACTGAAAGTACCGAAAGAGTATGTTTCTAAAGTTATGCAGATTTTAACAGAAAGCGGTATTATCGGTTCTAAAAAGGGAAAGAACGGCGGATTTTATTTAGCTAAGAGTCCAAGTAGCATTAAGTTAATAGACATAGTTGAAGCAATAGACGGACTCGAAATCTTCAACAACTGCGTGCTCGGTTTCCCGGGATGCTCAAACGAGAAACCCTGCCCGGTTCACGAAAAATGGGGCAAACTGCGTGACGATGCCTACAAAATGCTCTCCAACGAAACACTCGAACAGCTAAAAGAAAAGACACTTCACAAATTGGTTAATTTGTAGAATACCATTTTACGACTTCTTTAATTATATTTAACAATTATGAAACCTCAATCCGCAGATACTGATCTAAGGATAGAAACTGAGCTTATAGAAAGATTTAGAAGAATGAGTTCTTCCGAAAGATTTTTTAAAGCAATTCGCTTATCAGATTTTGTTCTTAACCAATCGAAAAAAGCTATCAAAGAAGCTAATCCTCATTTGAACGAATTAGAGCAAAAATTATTGTTTATTTCTGTTCATTATGGTGAAGAATTAGCCGAACGCGTACGAAGATCTTGGAAAACGGAAAATGAGTAAAAGTGAGATCATTAATGCATTACGTCCGATCATTGAACTTTTAGAAGAATTGAAAATCCCTTATTATATCGGAGGATCAGTTGCAAGTTCGGCACTTGGTATCTCAAGGTCAACGATAGATGTTGATGTAATTACTAATTTTAATCCGGTAGTCATTAAGAATCTTGTTCAAAGATTAAGTAAGGAATATTATATTGACGGAGAAATGATCAGAGATGCGTTTGAGCATAAATCATCTTTCAACATTATTCACAATAGCACATCTTATAAAATTGATTTCTTCATTAGTAAATCATCTGATTACCAGCAAACTATATTCGATAGAATTATACGGAAAAAGTTTGTTGACCAGAATGAAACAATAGAAATATTTATTTGTTCACCAGAAGATATAATACTAACAAAACTAATTTGGTTCAAAGAAAGAGGCGGTGTTTCGGAAAAGCAATGGAGTGATATTTTGGGAGTACTTAAGGTTCAGAAGAATCAGCTCGACATGAATTATCTTGATTATTGGTCTGAGAAACTTTTAGTTAATATAGAATTTCTTAAAGCCAAATCGGAAGCGGGTATTATCTGAATCGGTTAATTATCATAATCAAATCATTCGATTTGTTTTCATCAAAATTATCCATCTTCATATCACCAGAAAACTCAAGTTTTTGTACACCGTTTTTGGTGAACATTTTTTCAAGTACTGATTTTGTATATGGGAAAATTTCCGTTGTAATTAATTGCCGGTTAGAAAAATCATCTTTTTGAAATGATAATATATTGAAATAAACCGCATCTCCGCAGAAATCATAAAATCTAATGAATTGCTTTTTATTTGATTCCGTTATGTTGATTATTCTTTCCTTTTCACTTAAGACCTTGTCGTAATTCAATATTTGTATTATTGCCGTGCCGTTTTTTTTCAGTAATTCAATTACCTTTGCAATTGATTCTTCGATCTCTTCTCCGTTAATGTTCGCAAATGTATTGCCAAGCGACACAACCAAATCGAATGAGTGATGGAATTTCTCATCAATTTCAGAAATCTTCTTATTATAGGTATCTACTTCAACTTTTTGTTTCGTGAAGTTTGTTTCAGCTTGTTTTAACATTTCTTGAGATGGTTCAAAAGCAGTAACATTTAAACCGAGGTTGGCGAGTGCGATTGAATCTGCACCACTTCCGGCGCCAAGATCTGCTGCGGATTTTGTGTCATCATCAATAAAGAGTTTGAAAAAATCTGTTTTTGATTCAACCTGTTTCTCAAGCGGAATCATTGAGTTGTAATCTTCTGCAAAGCTGTTATAGAATTCTCTATTTAACATAATGGTCAATTTTCTTAGTAGAAATATTGTGAAACATCCACGGTGTTTGGAGTGATAATAAGGATTAAGTATTGTTACAATACTTGAATAGCTATGCCTATCATTTGATTATCATCCGGGTAATAATTTCGGTTCTACTTTTCACCCTTTCTCCCCCTCTCCCATTCCCTGCCTCACCGGTTCAATTTTATCAATCAATTTATTCAACTCATCTTCGCCGAATATTTCTTGAATCCTGTCAAACAAATCACGCTCTTCTTTTCTGATGTGCTGTTCGAGGATGTAACCGAGATCATTCAGTATCTCTTCTTTTTCAACCGAAGTTTTTAGTTGATTGATTTTGTACTCGATCTCTTCATGTTCAACCAATAGTTCGTCAATTAATTCGTCAATCTTGTCATCACGATTTTCAACGGCGGGAAAAAGAATTTCTTCTTCATTTTTAAAGTGATATTTTAATTCTTCTTCCCACGCTTTAATTGTATAACTTATTTTCCCTTCAACATCATTCGGTAAATCCTTATACACGGGAGCATCTTTTTTAATTAACTGCGCAAGTCGCAATCCGTGATGATGATCGTGTGATAAACCTATTAGATTTTGATGTCTTCTCATAATTTTAACAATTCTTTCTCCAACTCAATTGCTTTAGGAAACAATATATTATTTTCCAAATGAACGTGAATGTGTAAATCTTTTTCAAAGTCTTCCAATTCTTTATAAGTTAATTGGAACGTATTGCATGCATCAGCCGGTGGAGTGAAATTATTAGTCAACTTTCTTATTTGTTCCATTGTTCCGCCTGCATTACTGTGTTCTGCTTCCATTGAATCGATTGGATTTTTTACAGTCTTAAAACCATTCATTCTGGGTTTTTCATTAAAGTGTTTAGAATCTACTAAATATTTTATTATATGGAAAAGTATTTTTTCTTCTTTTTCCATGTGTGAGTACATTTCTTCTGCAACATTTTGAAAATGTGATTTAATTTCAAGTAATTCGGGATATTTTTCGCCATGCTTAAATGCAACTTTTTCCAAATGAGGCATTAACTGCGGGATCGCATTTCGAACATACGAATGATGATTATTAATTATATAGTCAATCAAGAATTTCAAATCCCATTGATCAAAGCGAAGGTCTTCTTTCTCCGATGAAGTGTTCAGATCTTTCAATTCATCTATGATTGTTTCAACGCTTACGTTTTTTTCGTCACATGCTTCTTGGAGCGGACGGTTTCCTTTACAACAGAAATCGATTCCGTATTTTTCAAAAACGTGCGCGGTTTTTATGTTGGTTTTTAATATATCTCTAACAATTACTTGGTTTGGGTTTTCTCTTATTGCTTCAAACATTTTATACTCCTTGTTTATTTTGATTTCTAATTACGTTTAATGTTTTTTCAATTTCTTGACTTAATCCCGCCTGTTGATGAATTAATTCACCATCTTCATTAAGGATACTGATAATATTTGAGTGAGAATAACTTCCGTCATTCTCTTTTTTATACCGGAAGCCAAGAAGCGCAGCTAAATCGGCAATATCACTTTTTGAAGAAGTAAGCAACTGCCATCTGCTTAAATTTAGATTTTGATTCTGTGCAAACTCTTTTAATTTTTCGGGAGTGTCTCTTTCGGGATCAATTGTAAATAGAGTAAACCGAACGTTGCGTAATTCTTCTTTTGATAGACGCTCTTCAATTCTTCTCATATCATTAACAAGAATCGGGCAGGCATAAGTGCAGTTTGCAAATATCATTGTTACGATTTGTTTTTTCTCTTTTAATTCTGTGAGATTAATTTTATTTCCGAACTGATTTGTCCATTCAGAGTTCAACTGATATAAAGAATTTTCGGTTAAATCACTCATTGAAACTTCTTCCATATCGGAAGAACAACAAGATTCTTTTTCGCTTTTCTTATCTTGAAGTTCAACCCGCGAAGATGCATCAACGGATGTTTCGGTTGCAACAATATAAATGACTGATACAGTCAATATTAAAACAGCTATTATAATTGCGGATAATTTTTTCATAACAAACCTCTCTTAATTAATATCTTTTGCACATCTAAAACCGAGACTTTCGGTTGTGTAATTTGCTTTGAGACTGCTTCTGAAAGCGAAACGCATAAATGCCGGATAGTTTGTAAAATCCGTAGCACCGACGGAGCCGGTGCCGCAGAATAGATTTCTATTAATTCCGCCGTCTGCTCTCGATTCACCGGAAACTAATGCATTGAAAAAATCAGAAGTCCATTCCCAAACTAGACCATGCATATCGTAAGCGCCGTAATAGTTTTCAAACACACTTCCGACAGCAGGTAAATTTTTTGATGATGGTTTTGAATACCATTCTAATATTCTTGCTACATACTTAGGGTTAGCATAACCATTTGGATTTGATTCATCGGCTTGAGCTGCTAATTCCCATTCCGCAACAGTTGGTAATCTTTTGCCAAGAGATTCGGCATAAGCTTTTGCAGCAAACCAGCTGATGTTTGTAACCGGTGCATCGGGATTAACATTTTTACCAAGAGTTAAATCATCATACCAATGTGATAAATATCTTTCATCTGCGAATAATTTATTTACGTTAGATTTTCTCCACTTCGGATTTTCTTTTACGAATTCGAGAAACTCCTTGTTTGTTACCGGGTACTTATCTATTAAGAAAGCATCAACCTTTTCGCTTTGATCGGTTGTATCGTTAACATATAAAGGCGTGTAAGTTCCGGCAGAAATTTTCACCATATCGGGAATATGTTCCGAAGGTTTCTTCGCGTAGACAATCGACGCAGTTAATAATATGAAAAGCGATATGTTAATTAATGTTTTCATTTTTACTTACTCGAAAGCTGTTTATTGTTTTTATGTTTCTTAACATCTTCAATAGTAACCGTTTCGTTTGATTTATTAATTTCTTTATATACATAAGTAAGAACAGCAGCTATTTCCTTGTCGCTTAAATTTTGCGGAGGCATTACATTATTATATTTTACACCGTTAACAGTAACGGGACCGTTCATTCCGTTTGCGACTACCGAGATCATTCCTGCTTTTCCGTTTTTATCAATCCAATCGGAATTTTTAACAGGTGGAAATACGTTTACCATTCCCGAACCATCAGGCATATGGCAAGCGGAGCAGCTTGATTGATAAATTTGTCTACCTAATTTAGCAATATCATTACCGGATGAAGAAGATGCTGACATATTTGGTTTGCTCTCGTTTGATAATTCCGAGTAATCATTTTGTGCTTGATTAGCAAATTGAGGTGTGTATGCTTCATCTTTACTTTCTCGGTATTTGCCTGTTGTCGGATCTATAGAGCCAAATTTTGAATCCGCACCGCTGTATATTTTATCTTCAATTTTGTGCGAAAATATTGTTTCGTTTTCCGGACCGGAAACAGCAAGTTTACCGATAGCACCTTTGTTGAATGCTCTGAATATTGAATGATCTACAAGAATAAATTCACCCGGAACATCTACATCAAATTCAACAATTGCAGATCCCCCGGCAGGTACTAATGTGGTTTGAACATTTTTCTGTTTAACCGAGGTTCCTCCCTCTTGATAAACAACATCAAAGATTTCGCCGATAACGTGGAATGATGAAATAAGATTCGGACCGCCGTTACCGACAAATAATCTAACTCTTTCGCCAACATTTGCTCTTAGAGATTTATCTCCGACCATCGAACCTACCGACCCGTTGAATACTACATAATCCGGATTTTCCTGTAAAGCTTTTTCCAGACTAAAAGGTTGATAACCTTTTTCGCCGTAAGCTCCTTCCGTATAAAATTCACTTTGCATTACATAGTATTCTCTATCAACAGGGGGCAGACCTTCTTTCGGTTCAACTAAGATTAGTCCGTACATACCGTTTGCAATATGAAGACCAACCGGTGCGGTTGCACAGTGATAAACATATAATCCGGGGTTTAATGCTTTGAAAGAAAATACCGAACTATGACCGGGGGTTGTGAACGAGGCTTCTGCTCCTCCACCGGGACCGGTTACCGCATGTAAATCTATATTATGAGGTAACTTACTTGATGGATGATTATGAAGATGGAATTCAATTTCATCGCCCTCTCTTACTCTGATAAACTCACCTGGTACTTTCCCGCCGAATGTCCAAAATGTATATTCAACTCCATCTGATAGTTGTCCGACAAGTTCTAAAACTTCCATATCAACACGTACTTTAGCAGGATAATTACGCTGAATAGGTTTGGGTACGAAAGGGGCGTGTGTTAATTCAGCCTGTATTTCTTTCTGTGGTTCGGCGGATTGACTTTCGCTGCAAGAATTGATACCAAGCGAAATTCCTATAATTAAAAAAACAGTTAATAATTTATATATGGCTTTCATTGTTTCCTCTCATTTATTAAAAAGAATAGCTTGTCCGATTTTCGTGTAAATTTTTTTATTCATGTTCTCAACTATTTTAGTAAGACTTTCTTCCCGGACTTAGTGTTTGTGTGATTGAGTTTTCGATTTATGACCATGACCATCATTTGTGGTTTTGGCGTATTCATAAATAGCTTCAACATAATGAACAAACTCAACATAACTTTCGACGAATTCTCTGCCTGCTTCAACGTTGTCTTTTTCAAAGTTCTTTTTATCCAAAACGTTTTCGTAATAATGATGAAGTCCATCGTGGATACTATTAGTTAATAGTTCATAAAGCTCTTTTAATGATCCGTTTTCGATCGAAGCATCTGCCAAAGTAATTGCCGGGCCCAAATCTCTTCCTGCAGGTTTCAAACCGGTATAGGGGGCTCCTTCGCCTTGTCTATGGACCCGAACTAAAGTCTCGAAAAAATACATATCTGCCAATTCTTGTGCTTCGGGACTTTGTTTTCTAACTTGAAGAGTTTTGTTAAACGCATCTTTAATTTCAGCTTCGTACTCTTCCATAACCCATATTAGAACCAAATCAACATTTTCAGTTTCGAGAGCTTTTTTTGCATCAATTACAACGGGACCGTCAATTCCATCGCAATGTGCATTAATTTGAATTGTGGTTAATAAAAGTATTAATACAAGCATGATTTTTTTCAAAAAACGATTCATTTTTTTCTCCTTTTGCTTTTTTAATAGAACAAAAACATCTTATTTGATTCAATTAAAAAAGCCGTATAAACGACCAATTATATAAACAGAATTTTTATTCTGATTTCAATATAACGATAAAAAGACAACGTGTCAACAAAAAACGGAAAAATATTTTTGAAAGTGTTTTTACAGAAAGATG